>OMBP01001022.1_pt1 | contig 13355 bp, 9 predicted proteins | sample 1644911 | NCBI WGS metagenome assembly OMBP01 (sample SAMEA103958122, study PRJEB25191) | human gut metagenome | biome: human-associated habitat [ENVO:00009003]; feature: intestine environment [ENVO:2100002]; material: feces | place: Germany | collected 2013/2015 | reverse complement strand
TTAATTATTATCAGACGCTTCCAGACTCTGTTCAAGTTCCGTTTTATGGCGGCGCTGCACGCCCTGCACATGTACGTCAACAATTTTAACTTCGTATCCTGTCATGTCTTCAATGGCTTCGCGCACTTTTTCCTGAATTTCCAAAGCTATTTCCGGTATGCAGCCGCCGTATTCAATGTTTACATACACTTCAACACTTACAACATGCCCTTCTACCGTAATGCGCACGCCTTTTGAGACATTTTTATTGCCTAAAAATTCGCTCAAATCTCCGGCAAAACCGCCGTTCATGCCTGCCACGCCTTCAACTTCCTGGGCAGCAAGGCTTGCCACAATGCTCAGCACTTCATCAGCAATCTGCACGTCGCCTATTTCTTCCGGTGCTGCTCCGCCTGCGGCTTCTTCGTTAGCCTTTTCGTTGGCCTGCAAAATTTCCTTATCAGCCATGCCACATCCTCCAATGCTGCAAGACTTACTGTCTTTGCTTACAGTTTACTATCTTTTATATTATAACATACCTGTACGTTAAATACCACGCCGCAGGTTTTAAAACCTGCATAAAAATAAAATGGCACGGCCGCAAAGGGCAATGCCATAATAAAACTAAATGCTGTTTTTAACTGCTTCCGCCATATTCTCCGGTTCAATAACTTCTTTATGCAGAACCGGCATATTTTCAAGCTGAAGCATTTTTTCCGGCACAGGCACACCGGTAAGCTCGTGCAGTTTATGCAAAGCGTCAAAAGAATGTAATTCTTCGCCGCCGTTTTTAACCGCTTCATAAACGCTGCCGCTGAATTTATACGGGCTTGCGGTTGAAACAACAACTGCATATCTGTCATCGCTTGTTACAAGGCGGTATTTTTCGCATGCTCTCCAGGCAACGGCTGTATGCGGGTCAAGCAGGTATTTGCTGTCGTTGTAAACACGTCTGATGGTTTCGGCAGTTTCCTGTTCGTCCACCCACGCACCAAAGAAAGCAGAAGTAATTTTTTTGTGTATCTTTTCGCCTACATTGTATACGCCTTCGGTGTTAAGCTGCTGCATCCATTCCGTTACTTTTTCGGAATCTTCGTCGGTTACGCTGTACAGCAGGCGTTCCAGATTGCTGGAAACCAATATATCCATAGACGGCGAAATAGTCTTTTTAAATTCACGGCGTTTGTCATAAATGCCGGTGTTGATGAAATCGGTAAGTACATTATTGCTGTTGGATGCGCAAATAAATTTGTGTACCGGCAAACCCATCATTTTGGCATAATAGCCTGCCAGAATGTCGCCGAAGTTGCCTGTCGGCACGGCAAAGTTAATTTCGTCACCGGCCTTAATGCGCCCTGCTGCCACTGCGTCGCTGTATGCGCTAAAATAATAAACAATCTGCGGTACAAGGCGGCCCCAGTTAATGGAGTTGGCAGAACTTAAAGCGCAGCCATGAGCGGCAATTTCTTCGTTTAAACCGGCATTGGCAAAAATTTGTTTAACGCCGGTCTGGGCGTCATCAAAATTACCTTTAACGGCAAATACATGTACATTTTTACCGGCCTGCGTTACCATCTGCTGTTTCTGGATATCGCTTACGCCGTTTTCGGGGTAGAATACAATTATTTCCGTGCCGTCAACATCGGCAAAGCCTTCCAGTGCAGCCTTGCCGGTATCACCGGAAGTTGCTGTTAAAATAACTATTTTATGCTGCTCACCAGTTTTGGCAATTGCCTTGGTTAAAAGCAGCGGCAAAATCTGAAGCGCCATATCTTTAAAAGCAGACGTAGGCCCATGCCACAATTCAAGCGCGTCTGTATTGTCGTTAACCTGCACAACAGGTGCCGGGCAGCTGCCGAATTTAGCTGCGTCATAAGCTCTGGCAGCGGCATCTGCAAGTTCTTCTTCGGAATAATCCGTTAAGAACAGCGAAATAATTTTTACCGCACGCTCCTGATAGCTTAAATTATGCAAAGCAATAATATCTTCAAGCGGAACCGCTACAAATTTCTGAGGCACAAAAAGCCCGCCGTCATCTGCCATGCCGCGCGTTATAGCGTGGGCACTGCAAACAAGGTCGGTTTTGCCGCGTGTACTTAAAAATAACATAAAAGCCATCCTTTCATCTTTCCATGGAGTCATAATAGCATATTTATGTACTTTGGGCAAGTATTTACACGTTCAGGAATGAATAATGTTTACTACAACTGCACCTGTTGCCTTCACCAAATCGTCAGGGTTTAAAAAAATCTGCATACCGCGCAGCCCTGCGCTGATGGCAATTTTATCCCACAAAATGCAGGTTTCGTCAAGGTAAACCGGGTAATTCTTTTTCGCGCCAAGAGGTGAGCATCCGCCGCGGATATATCCTGTCAGCGGCAGCACCTCTTTTAAATGAACCATCTCTGCCCTTTTGTTGCCGCTTGCTTTGGCAAGAGCCGCAAAAACCGGGCCTGTCTTGTCGCCGCGAACAACAAGAGTTTTAAAAACCTGTTCCGGCGGCAGCCCAACTTCCTGGGCAACGTGAACGGCATCAAGATGTTCTTCATCCACCGCGTATTCAATCAGAGTGTATTCTATTTTCTTTTCGTCCAAAATGCGTGCAGCATTGGTTTTTTTCTGCTTCGGCATTGCTTATCGCCTCCATTTGTATGGTATTACATGCCTTTATTTGTTATAATAACATCATAAACATATAAACGCAAACCGGAGAGATGCAAAGTGCTGATAAAATTTGCCTGCGCCCAGCCGGAAATTACTGCAGGGCGGCCAGACCTTAATACACAAAAAATTATAAATTTAATTAAAGAAGCTGCTTTAAACAAAGCAGATATTTTATTATTGCCGGAACTTGCCGTACCGGGCTATTTAATCGGCGATTTATGGGAGCAGAAATCTTTTCTGGATGACTGCGAAGCCTTTGGCGAAGAAATTATAAACGCTACTGCCAATTATGATATCTGCGTTATTTTCGGCAACATTGCCATTGACAGAAACAAAGTTAACGAGGACGGGCGCGTGCGCAAATACAACGCCGCTTTTGCTGCTTACCGCGGCAAAGCTCTTGGCAACGGCAAACTGCCTTATAACTGCATCATTAAGCACTCGCTGCCCAATTACCGCGAATTTGATGACAGCCGCTATTTTTACAGCCTTGCGCAGCTGGCGGCAGAACTTGAAACCACGCCGCAGCAGCTTGCTTACCCTGTCGAAATTGAAATAAAAGGGCAAAAGCTTAATCTTGGCATCATGCTTTGTGAAGACGGCTGGACGGAAAACTATCATTTCAGCATACCTAATGCGCTTGCAAAAAATGGCTCTGATATTTTGTGCAACCTCTCCTGCTCTCCGTTTACCTTAAATAAAAATGCCAAGCGTCACCGCTTATTTTCCGCACAGGCGCAAAAACTTGCGCTGCCTCTGGCTTACTGCAACAACACGGGTATTCAAAATAACGGCAAAAACATTTTTACTTATGACGGCTGCAGCTGCGTTTACAGCAGCAACGGCAATTTAATTGCCGAAGCGGATGCTTTTAAAGAAAGCCTGCTGTACTTTTATTTTGATACGGCAGATAAAACAGTTAAGGCAGATTCACAGCCCGTAGCTGCTGCCAAAGACGATACTGCTGATATTTATAAAGCCGTACGCTACGGCACGCAAAAATTTTTGCAGCAGCTTGGCATAACAAAAATGGTGGTTGGCCTTTCCGGCGGCATAGATTCTGCCGTTACGGCAGCGCTTTACACCGATATTTTAGGCCCGCAAAACGTGCTTTTGGTTAACATGCCCGGGCGCTACAATTCCGGCCTTACCAAAAACATGGCACTTAAAACCGCACAGGCACTTAAAACAAACTATATGGTGGTGCCCATTACCGAAAGCGTTGAACATACACATAACCAGCTTACGCAAATAAGAGCAGAAGCGTATTACAACAACAGCACCTTTAATTTAAGCGTTACCCCTTACGTTATGGAAAACATACAGGCCCGCGACCGCGGCGCACGTATTCTTGCAGGCGCGGCAGCAGCTTTCGGCGGTGCGTTTTCGTGCAACTCCAACAAAACGGAAATCACTGTTGGCTATGCCACCTTCTACGGCGATATCTGCGGTGCAATTGCCCCTATCGGCGATTTGTGGAAACATGATGTTTACGCCATAGGGCGTTACCTTAACGAACACGTATTTAAAAAAGCCGTAATACCGGAAGAAATTTTTACCATGCGACCCAGTGCGGAGCTTTCACCGGAGCAAACTGTCGGCAACGGCGGCGACCCGCTGGTTTACCCCTACCACGACAAACTGTTTGCCATGTTTGTTGAAAGCTGGCAAAAAACTTCACCAGCTGATATTTTACGCTGGTATGCCGAAGGAACATTGGCTGAACACTTAAACTGCCCGCCGGAAATTATAACGGCCACCTTTAAAACCCCCGGTGAATTTATTGCCGACCTTGAACGCTGGTGGAAATTATTCTGCGGGCTTGCAGTTGCCAAACGCATTCAGGCACCGCCTGTCATCAGCATCACGCGCCGCGCCTTTGGCTACGACCACCGCGAAGCACAGCTTCCGGCATATTTTTCGCGCGAATACTATAAATTAAAAAACGAACTTCTAAAAAAATAAGAGGGCTTCTGCCCTCTTTTTTTATACGCTTTATGCGCAAAAGGCTGCCTGCATTAACAGACAGCCTTAATTTTTTATAATATTTTACTAAATCAGTCCGGATATCTTTCCGGGAAAAATACACGCAGCACTTCTTCATCCTGCGCTTTGCCGATACAAGTGCCAATCAGGAACAAAATCAGCGAAACGCCAATGCCAATAACAATCTGGTGTAAATCAAAAACTTTTATCTGCATTGCCATACATACGCAGTAGCTTACCACGCCGCCCAGCATTGCCAGTATTGCGCCCATACGGTTGGCCTTAGGCCAGAACAGCCCAAACAGCAGCACCCAGAAAAACGCAGTTTCCAAACCGCCGAAGGCAAACATATTTATCTGCCAGATTACGCTTGGCGGAGCAATGGCCACAACATACACAATTAAGCCAAGCACAACGGTTGCCAGCATACTGAGCCTTTTTATTTTATCATTGCTTACTTCAACATTGCGTTTTTCCATTTCTCGCATGTACACATCTTTAATGATTGATGAAGAAGAAGAAAGCAAAAGAGAAGAAACCGTCGATACCGTTGCCGCAATAGGCCCTATAATGGTAATGCCTGCCCAAAGCGGCCCCATGGTTTTTACAATCGTCAGCGGGGTAATGTTATCAACGCTGTTCCCGTATGCCGCCAAAGTATCGGTTAAAATACCTTTAGAAAGTACGCCAATCCAGGTTGCTACAAGCGTCATGGCGCCAATGGTAATAGTGCCTATCAGCATGGCGTTATGCAGCGCTTTTGTATTTTTATAGCTGATGCCGCGCACAACGGACTGCGGCAAAGCCAGCGTACAAATACCAACCAGCAGCCACTGGCTGATGTACAGCGACATCGGCATTTTGCCCTGCGAAAGCGGCTCCAGCATATCATGATGATTGGTATTAATGTAATTCATAATATTATCGTAGCCGCCGCCTGCGCTGAGCATGGAACTGAACAAAATTCCCAGCCCTACAAGCATGGCAACAGCGCAAATGGCATCGGTAATTGCAACGCCCTTAAAACCGCCAACGGTAGTGTAAAAAACTACAATCAGCCCAAAAAGGCTGAGGCCTGTAAGATACGAAAACCCGGTAACGGCTTCAAACAATTTTGCCGCGCCTACAAACTGCGCTACCATTGTACCGCAGAAAAACATTACAATAAACAGCGCCGACATGTTGGCAAGAAAATCAGACTGATAACGCCTGCGGATAACATCTATAACCGTAATGGCATTAATTTTACGCGAAATAAGCGCAATTTTTTTGCCGAAAACACCCAAAACCAAAAATACAACAACAACCTGCACAATGGCCATATACAGCCAGCCGTAGCCAACCAGCCACGCCATGCCCGGCCCGCCAACAAACGTGCTTACGGAGCTGTACGTTGCAACAGTTGTCATGGCAAGCACAAAACCGCCCAGGCTGTAGCCGCCGATAAAATAATCCCGCGCAAAATTTGTGCTGCGCTCTTTGCGCGAAGCATACTGAATGTAAAAACTTACACCCAGCATAAACATCAAAAAACAGAAAACAGGAAAAAGATTAACCCAGTTGCCCATATTATTTTTCCTCCCCGTCTTCCAAGTCAAAATCCTTAAAGACAAACCGAACCAGCACCCAGCAAACCAAAACTGCAAAAAGCCAGGTACCTATGCAGCCGCCGATAACCCAGATGGGTGTATGGAAAAATTCAACCGTTGAATTTTCCAGCCCGAAGCCTGCCGCATACCAAAACAAAATCACAAGTGCGAGTGCTATCCATGTAGCCTTGGCTTCACGGTTAGCCTGAACAAATTTTTCACTGCGTTTCATAATACGCTCCTTCTGGCGTCGCCACAGATGTTGCCGCGCCGTTTATTAGGCCTAAGCCTCTCCATATTGTACCATATTTTCAGAATAAACCAACACCTTAAAAATGAAAAGTTTTATGTTTTTATTATTTTTAAGTGTTATAATATAAAAGATGTTATATCACACGGAGGTAAAATATGATTAACGAAGAACGTCTTTTAAATGAATTTATTGAACTTGTCAGCGTTCCCTGCCCCAGCCTGGACGAAAAAGCGGAAGCTGATTTAATTGTAAAAAAACTGGCAGAACTTGGCATTAAAGCCGAAATTGACGACGCAGGCAAAAAAGCAGGAGCCACCACCGGCAACGTATGGGCATTTATTCCTTCAAACCTGGATTACAAAGTGCCCGGCCTGATGTTTGAAGCACATATGGATTCCGTTGCTCCTACCACCGGCACCAAAGTTGTACGCAAAGACGGCGTACTGTATTCCGACGGCACAACCACGCTCGGCGGCGACGATAAAGTAGGCATTGCGGCAAGCCTTGAAGCAGTAAAAGTAATCCTCGAAAACAAACTGCCCCACGGCGACATTCAGCTGTGCTTCACTATCGGCGAAGAAATCGGCAGCATCGGCGTAAGATATATGGACCCTTCATGGATTAAGGCCGATATAGGTTACTGCCTTGATGAAGGTTTTGAACCCGGCCTTGTAAACAACGCCGCACCGCGCGCCGTAAAACTGTTTGTAAAAGTTATTGGCAAAGCTGCACATGCTGGCGTAGAACCAGAAAAAGGCATTAACGCCATTATGCTGGCCGCCAAAGCCTTAACCGCCCTGCCCGCTTACGGACGTTTGGACGAAGAAACCACGCTCAGCGTCGGCAAAATTGAAGGCGGCCTTGCCAGCAACATTGTTGCACCGAGCGCCGAATTTGTTATTGATATGCGCTGCCTGAACCCGGAAAAGCTTGACGTTTTAATTAACGATACCAAAAAAACTCTTACCGAAGCTGTTGAAGCAGGCGGCGGACAAATTGAAATTAATGTTGAAGAAGGCTCGCCCGCAATGCGCATCAGCGAAGATGACCTTGGCGTTGTATTTGTAAAAGAAGCAACCAAAAAGCTCGGCCTGCCGTTTAAACTGTTCAGCAGCGGCGGCTGCACCGACGGCAACTACCTGTGCGGCATGGGTCTGCCCTGCGTTGCGCTTTCCACCGGTATGGATAAAATCCATTCTACCGAAGAATGCTTAAAAGAAAAAGACCTGTACAACCTTGCACGCCTCGTTTTGGAAATCATCAGCGCAGCAGCTAAAAAACAATAATTAATTTGTAAAAAAACAAACAAAAAACTGCATTTCAAAAGTTTTGCAATAACTTTCGGAATGCAGTTTTTTATTGCTTATTTTGCTTTTGGGTTAACTATAATTGATACTGAAGGCTGGCTCATATTAAACAAATTAGCCAAAAACATCTGGCTCAGCCCTTCTTCATGGTACAAACGGTAAATTTCTTTATTCCGTTCTGTACGGGTTTTAAATGAATTCATTTTAATTTGTTCAGTACTTATTTCGAAACCATAATCACGCACTACAATAATTTTGCGGCTGCCGTTTTCATTTTTTATCTTAATTTCCCATGAAGGCATACCACTTTTGCTGCGCTGATTATATAAGCAATATTCTATACTGCCGTTGCCGGCAATATCTTTTAATATTTCGTTACTTAATGTTGAAGTTGGCATAATTTAACACCTTCTATTTTTATTAAAAACTAAATCAATAAACTAATATAAAAATTAATGTTGTGAGTGCTGTGAGTTTTGTAATTTCTACTTTGGTAGATTATTAGTTTTATTGTAGACAAGAAAAAATAACTTTAAACACGAAAGGAGAGCTAATAGTTTATGCAAGAGCATAAAAAAATATCGCATCTTACACACAAAAATTCAGTTCAAAAAACAATTAGGATGCAACTGAATCCTGTAGGTAAAACAATGGATTATTTTCAAGCAAAGCAAATTCTTGAAAATGATGAAAAGCTTAAAGAGAACTATCAGAAAATCAAGGAAATAGCAGACAGGTTTTACAGAAATTTAAATGAGGATGTACTTTCAAAAACCGGGTTAGATAAATTAAAAGATTATGCTGAAATTTATTATCACTGTAATACGGATGCAGACCGAAAAAGACTTAATGAATGTGCATCGGAATTAAGAAAAGAAATCGTCAAAAATTTTAAGAATAGAGATGAGTATAACAAACTATTCAATAAAAAGATGATTGAGATAGTTCTTCCCAAACATCTTAAAAATGAGGACGAAAAGGAAGTTGTAGCCTCATTTAAAAATTTCACAACATACTTTACAGGTTTCTTCACTAACAGAAAAAATATGTATTCGGACGGAGAAGAATCCACGGCAATCGCATATAGATGCATTAACGAAAATTTGCCTAAGCATCTTGACAATGTCAAGGCCTTTGAAAAAGCAATTTCTAAACTATCCAAAAACGCAATTGATGATTTAGATGCCACTTATTCCGGCTTATGCGGTACAAATTTGTATGATGTTTTTACAGTTGATTATTTTGACTTTTTGCTTTCACAATCCGGAATTACCGAATATAACAAAATCATCGGCGGTTACACAACAAGCGACGGTACAAAAGTTAAGGGTATTAACGAATATATAAATTTGTACAATCAACAAGTATCCAAACGGGATAAAATTCCTAATCTTAAAATTTTGTATAAACAAATTTTAAGTGAGAGTGAAAGGGTATCATTCATACCGCCAAAGTTTGAAGATGACAACGAACTTTTATCGGCTGTTTCAGAGTTTTACGCAAACGACGAAACCTTTGACGGGATGCCATTAAAAAAAGCAATTGATGAAACAAAGCTATTATTCGGCAATTTAGATAATTCCTCTCTTAATGGAATTTACATTCAAAATGACCGATCCGTGACAAATCTGTCAAACAGTATGTTCGGTTCTTGGTCGGTAATAGAAGATTTATGGAACAAAAATTATGACTCCGTTAATTCAAACAGCAGAATCAAAGATATTCAAAAGCGTGAAGACAAAAGAAAAAAAGCATACAAAGCAGAAAAGAAACTTTCACTTTCATTTTTACAGGTTTTGATTTCTAATTCTGAAAATGATGAAATCAGAGAAAAGTCTATCGTAGATTACTACAAGACTTCTTTAATGCAACTTACCGACAATTTATCAGACAAATACAACGAAGCAGCACCTCTGCTCAATGAGAATTACTCTAATGAAAAAGGTTTGAAAAATGACGATAAATCTATTTCATTAATTAAAAATTTTCTTGATGCCATAAAAGAAATTGAAAAATTCATCAAGCCTTTGTCCGAAACTAATATTACAGGTGAGAAAAATGATTTGTTTTACAGTCAGTTTACACCATTACTTGATAATATCAGCAGAATAGACATATTATATGATAAGGTCAGAAACTATGTTACACAAAAACCGTTTTCAACCGATAAAATCAAGCTTAACTTCGGCAATTCACAGCTATTAAACGGCTGGGATCGAAACAAAGAAAAAGACTGCGGTGCCGTTTGGCTTTGTAAAGATGAAAAATATTATCTTGCAATCATAGATAAAAGCAATAATAGTATTTTGGAAAATATTGATTTTCAAGACTGCGATGAAAGCGATTGTTATGAAAAGATAATTTACAAGCTTCTCCCCGGTCCAAATAAAATGCTTCCAAAAGTTTTCTTTTCAGAAAAGTGCAAGAAACTTTTGTCACCGTCAGACGAAATACTTAAAATTTATAAAAGCGGCACTTTCAAAAAAGGTGATAAGTTCAGCCTTGATGATTGCCATAAGTTAATTGATTTCTACAAAGAATCATTCAAAAAGTACCCAAAATGGTTAATTTATAACTTTAAATTTAAAAACACAAACGAATATAATGATATCAGCGAATTTTATAATGATGTTGCTTTACAGGGATATAATATTTCAAAAATGAAAATCCCGACAACATTTATTGACAAACTTGTAGATGAAGGAAAAATCTATCTTTTCCAACTCTACAACAAAGACTTTTCACCGCATAGCAAGGGTACTCCTAATCTGCATACACTTTATTTTAAAATGTTGTTTGATGAAAGAAATCTTGAAGATGTGGTGTACAAGCTTAACGGTGAGGCAGAAATGTTTTATCGTCCTGCAAGTATAAAATATGACAAACCAACTCATCCCAAAAACACACCGATAAAAAATAAAAATACACTCAATGATAAAAAAGCAAGCACTTTTCCTTATGACTTAATTAAAGATAAACGCTACACTAAATGGCAGTTTTCACTTCACTTCCCTATTACCATGAATTTTAAAGCTCCGGATAAGGCAATGATCAATGATGATGTCAGAAATCTGCTGAAATCCTGCAACAACAATTTCATCATAGGAATTGACAGAGGCGAAAGAAACTTGCTTTATGTCAGCGTAATTGACAGCAACGGTGCTATAATATATCAGCACTCACTCAATATTATCGGAAACAAGTTTAAAGGAAAAACATACGAAACTAACTACCAAGAAAAACTTGCAACAAGAGAAAAAGAGCGTACGGAACAGCGCCGTAACTGGAAAGCAATTGAGAGTATAAAAGAACTCAAAGAGGGCTATATCAGTCAGGCTGTGCATGTTATATGTCAGCTTGTTGTCAAGTACGATGCAATCATCGTTATGGAAAAGCTGACTGACGGATTCAAACGAGGCAGAACAAAGTTTGAAAAACAGGTTTATCAGAAATTTGAAAAAATGCTGATTGACAAACTGAATTACTATGTTGACAAAAAGCTTAATCCCGATGAAGAAGGCGGTTTACTTCATGCCTACCAGCTTACGAACAAGCTTGAGAGCTTTGATAAGCTTGGTACGCAAAGCGGTTTTATTTTCTATGTTCGTCCTGATTTTACAAGCAAAATTGATCCCGTTACCGGCTTTGTAAATTTGTTGTATCCTCGATATGAAAACATTGACAAAGCCAAAGATATGATTTCAAGATTTGACGATATAAGATACAATGCCGGCGAGGACTTTTTTGAATTTGACATTGATTACGATAAGTTTCCAAAGACTGCGTCTGACTATCGCAAAAAGTGGACAATCTGTACTAACGGCGAAAGGATTGAAGCTTTCAGAAATCCCGCAAACAATAACGAATGGAGTTATCGTACAATAATTCTTGCAGAAAAATTCAAAGAATTATTTGATAACAATTCTATAAATTATCGTGATTCTGACGATTTGAAAGCTGAAATTCTTTCACAGACAAAGGGCAAATTTTTTGAGGATTTCTTCAAATTATTAAGACTTACCCTACAGATGCGAAACAGTAACCCTGAAACAGGCGAGGACCGTATTCTTTCTCCCGTCAAGGACAAAAACGGCAATTTTTACGACAGTTCAAAATATGACGAAAAGAGCAAGCTTCCGTGTGATGCCGATGCAAACGGTGCGTACAACATTGCCCGCAAAGGTTTGTGGATTGTTGAACAATTCAAAAAAGCCGATAATGTTTCAACTGTCGAACCGGTAATCCACAATGACCAATGGCTGAAATTTGTTCAGGAGAATGATATGGCGAATAATTAAATTCCGACTCTTTAACACGGTACTGTCGTTAAATATCACTCCGACAGTACCGTTGTCAAGGCTTGATATTTGACACAGATAATAAAAGAGTATATAATCAGACTGAGGATACATAGAAAAAGTTTGGTTTTGCCAAGAATGAAGATTCCCCCTTACTGATAGTCGGCTAACTTCTGCAAACCCAAGTCTTAATATTTATTTTTGTCCATATGGGGTTATTGAACAATGAAAAAGTTATTACAATCTCACATATGTTATTTAAGTTATTTTGAAATTTATGTAACATCATACAAAGTAAGGGTTTAATAGCCCTATATAATTTCTACTATTGTAGATATACGGTTCAGGGCTTGACACGACGACTGTTTAATAACCCTATATAATTTCTACTATTGTAGATTAATATAAGTACAAAATAAATCAATTGATGTTTAATAACCCTATATAATTTCTACTATTGTAGATTGTTTAAGCCTTAACGCTTTTAGTATTTGTTTAATAACCCTATATAATTTCTACTATTGTAGATTACAGGGCTTTCCCACACGGTGTCGATAGTTTAATAACCCTATATAATTTCTACTTTTGTAGATATTTAAGTGCATTGGCTACATCTGTTGGTTTAATAACCCTATATAATTTCTACTTTTTTGATTAGATAAAAAGGTTACTTACACCGATTAACAACAAATTCATTTTGCTACAAAAATACAAGCCACACACAAACAAAAGCAGAGAGTCCGAAAGCTCTCTGCTTTTTATCGTTTTTTAACATTGTACCGAACCATTACAACAAAGTTACCTACATAGCTATGGGAATTATCATAAACAGAAAAAGTCACGACTGCATATGCAATCGTGACCGAGTTGGTGGAGATGAGGGGAGTCGAACCCCTGTCCGAAAATATTGCAATATGACTTTCTCCGAGCGCAGGCGTCATTTTATTATTCGCTTCCGTGCCGCCTGACGGCGGGCTGCCCGGTTGCTATCCCAAAAGGTTTCCCTTAAAGGCTCAGGGAAAAGCCCTTAAAGTATCCTGCTGTTGGCGTCCAGAGCATTTCCGCAGGAAAGAAACGCAAGGACGTAGCATTAAGCTGCTAAAGCGTAATCGTTTTTAGCGTTTATTTTTAAACGTCCGCCGTTTAACGTGCTGACGGAAACACGGCTCGCTTATCATACCACACCTATCCCCGTCGAAACCAGTACATCCCCGGTTATAAATATGGCCTGTAAGGCTCTAATTATTCTAACACAGGCGCCTGCTACTTGCAAGCGGCG
>OMBP01001019.1_pt1 | contig 13368 bp, 10 predicted proteins | sample 1644911 | NCBI WGS metagenome assembly OMBP01 (sample SAMEA103958122, study PRJEB25191) | human gut metagenome | biome: human-associated habitat [ENVO:00009003]; feature: intestine environment [ENVO:2100002]; material: feces | place: Germany | collected 2013/2015 | reverse complement strand
ACCCCATGCGGGTATTTTTTTTACGCTAACGACAGACTTTTATACGAACAAATAATTTTAACGAATTATCATATTGTATAAATTTATTATATATCCGATGATAAAATTTGTCAATTGTGATTATAAACATATTTGCATTATTGGTATTGTTATTTTGCACATAAAATTCTGGCGAAACTGTCAGGTTTTATTTTTTACCTACCTTTTTATCAATAAATTTAGGTTCAAGCTTGGAATAAAGAATTTTCTGTTCGCTGTAAAGACCGGCATAACCTGAGAACATGTATGCTATTGCACAAGTGATAAGACATATCGGAAGTGTTTTTACTCCGAAAAGTTCAATGCAAAGAAACAGCGCCGTAACCGGACAGTTTGTTACTCCGCAGAAAAGGCACGAAAGACCTATAGCCGCACCCAGAGAGCAGTCCAGACCCAGTAATGGAGCAATAAAGCTTCCGAAGGTTGAGCCTACAAAAAATACCGGCAGTATTTCTCCTCCTTTAAAGCCTGCGCCCAGAGTAAGAGCAGTAAATAAAAGTTTCAGGATGAACTGCTGAAAAGGCGCTCTAGTTTCAAATGCTTGTGCTATAACTTCGCTTCCTGCACCGTTATAATCATAAGTGCCGCATATAAATGTCAGAACTACTACTAAAAGTCCTCCGATAAAAATACGCAGATATGGGTTTCTTATAAAATATCTGTAAATTCTTGCGGAGTTTTTCAGAACGAAGCAGAAAACAATACTGAGAAGTCCGCATAGAATTGCTATAAATGAAGCTTTTAAGTAAATCTCCCAATTAAGCGAGTCAATTTTAACGTTCATTACTGACGGCGATACACCGAAGTAAGATGAAATTTTAAATCCGATAAGAGCCGCAGCGGAACAGGGAATAATAGCGGAATAATGCATAATCCCTACGCTGATAACCTCCATGGAGAAAAATGCAGCGGCAGCAGGAGTTCCGAAAAGAGCAGAAAATCCGGCACTCATACCGCACATAGTAATAAGTCTGTGATCCTGTTCATTCAGCTTGAACCAGATACCAAGCTGAGAGCCGACACTGCCGCCTATCTGGAGAGCAGCTCCTTCACGTCCGGCAGAACCGCCGGTAAGATGCGTCAGAATCGAACCGGTAAAGATACTCAGAGTATTTTTCCAGGTCATGCCGCTTCCGTCCCTGACCGCTATCAGAACCATATTTGTGCCCTTGTCATGAGTAAGCTTCAGCAGCTTGTAAATACTTACGATAAGCAGTCCCGCAACGGGAAGCAGGAGAATAATATAGGGCTGTTCCTTTCTTATATCAGCGCATTTTTCCAGTCCTATATGAAATGCCGAAGAAATAAAGCCTACCGCCGTACCTGTAATAAGAGATAATATTATCCATTTAAAAAAGCCTCCGAACATTTGAGGAATCCATTTTTTCATGCTGTTAAAAAGCTGTAAAAAGTAATTTTTCATTTTTCTTCTCCGTTTATTATATGATCTAATTATAATGATACTGTTTTAAATAAAAAATGTCAATCTAAAACCCTAAAAAACCGGAACTGAAAAAGTTCCGGTTTTTATCTTATTGTTCAGTGACCATATCGGTAGTTACATTATAGACCACAGCGTCTCTGCTTTCGTTGTCTTGACTTGGTACATATGATATTTTAAGATTTTTCCAACTTGAAGGAATTTGTATTGAAATGTATCCTTCAGCGGTTTCTCCCGCTTTAATTGTTGTTGAAATACTTTGTATGTCAGGCAATACGTACGGCACTGCTGCTTCAGCTTCAACAGAAGAACCATAGTAAGTTTTTGCCCCATCAGCCTGAACCGTGAAATCACTCAGTGCTGATACGTTCATTTCTTCGCTGCCCTTATTGGTAATTTCAAATATAGCCGCATAACAGCTGGAACTATCCGTATTTATATCGTTGATAAATACAATCTTTGTCAGGTTTATTTCACAGTCTTTAAATGCAGTTTTAACGCCCATTTTTCCTTCGGTAATTTCAGCCGGAGTATTAGTTTCCGAAAATTTGTCATTAGGATTTACATAAGAATTTGAATCATCGTATAAGATTATTTTGCTGTCGGAAGAGCCGGCGTTTTTGTCAGCGCAGCCGTATAGTGAAACTGAAAGTGACAGTACTGATAATGTCAGAATTATATTTCTTAACTTTTTCATATTATTTCTCCATGGTTTTTGTTTTTATTATAGCATTATTTTTCACTTTTTTCAAGTATTATTGTAATTTTTACAAAATTATTCATATCTGAGAGCATCAATCGGATCAAGATTCGCAGCCTTAACGGATGGTATCAGACCGAAAACGATTCCCACAGCCATAGAAAAGATTACTGAAACAGCAATGGAAATGCCGCTTATTGCAACCGGAACGTCTGCAAATTTTGATATCAGCTGAGCCAGAATAATTCCCGCTGCTATTCCGATAAGTCCGCCTATGCTTGTCAATACGGCGGCTTCTGTAAGAGCCTTTTTGAGTCCGATCTCTCTTGTACGCTCTGTAACGGATACGAGCATTATATTCATAACACCTATACCGCCTACTAGCAGAGAAATACCTGCAATACAGATAACCAGCGTATTTGTGGAATCACTGAGTTTTTGTAAGGACTTTGCTCTTTCAAGCTGGTCTTCGCTTTTGTATTTTATACCGCTGTCCTCGGATACTGAAAGCATACCGTTTAAAATATCCGTGGCTTCTTTACCGGCTTTGGTCATGCTGTCCGTATCAGCGGCCTGAACAATACAGTTCTGGGGCTCGTCATATTTAAAAATTACAGGCCATGTATTAATTGGTATAAAAACCTGTCCGCTGGAGGTTTCCTGATTGTAAAGCTGGTAATCCTCGTAATTGTTGATAACCGGTTCAAACTTACTGCTTTGCACAGCGACGCCGATGATAATAAACGGTTCTCCGCTTATATCAATTATTTTTCCTACCGGATCAACGCTGCCGAACAGACTCGTAGCGGCAGTGGTATCAATCACGGCTGTTTTATGATTTCCCGTAAATTCTCTTTTACCGAATCCCTTACCGGATTTTATTCTGTATCCTGCGGTATTGAAATAATCCTCGTCAATACCCAGAACGCTTCCGCCGTTAAGAGCGGTATTCATATAGTACAGGGATTCCATATAAGTGCGCTGGCGGTAAAGTGAAACAGATTCTATATTTTTAGAATCTTCCAGTTGTTTTTTTATTTCATCGGAAATAACGGGAACTCCTTCCGGAACGCTTTCATATTGCAGATCCATTTCCCCTTCGCCCTTATAAAGCGCAACTTTTACAGTATTGTTTCCCGCACCGATAAGATTGTTTTTTATCTGTTCGTTAGTACCCTTTATAGTTGATACGATTGCTATAATTGCAGCTATACCGATAATGATGCCCAGCATGGTAAGAAACGAACGCACCTTATGAGAGAGGATTCCTTTAAATGATAAAATTATATTTTCAAACATACAGCGTATCTCCTTACCATAAAACTTCGTCGCTATCTTTTGTTTTTATTCCCTCTTTGATGTTTTTACCGTAAGGGAAGCAGATTTTGTCGCTTTCACTTAATCCGGATTTTATTTCTATCTGACTGCCGTATATTATTCTTCCCGTTTTTACATACTGTTTTTTCAGCCGATTATTTTCATCAGCTTTCATAACATAATAGTTTCCGTCCTCTTCGCGTACGTAAACCTTGGGTATAAACATTCCGGACTCTTCGCTTTGCGCCGGAATTGTAATGCTTATTCCCATATCTGTGGACATTGAAGTGTCATCGGTTATTTCAGCAGTAAATTCATAGGTACTGCTGTTTGGATTTTCATTCCAGTTCTGGGAACTGTATGAAACCGGCGTCATGTTGATTTCCGTAACCTCTGCCTGTGCCGATTCACCTGTTTCCCATGACATAACATTGATAAAAGAACCAACAGCAACTTTGTCAAGATTCATTTCGCCTACATAGCCTGTAACGCTGAGACCGCTTTGTCCTTCAACTACTATAAAAGGCGTGCCTGCTTCAAGATTATCAAGATCGCCTACAGACGAAACATGACCGTCCATTGTACTTATTATGCTTCCGCTTTCTTTTTGTGCTTGGGCTGTTTTGAAAGCCAGTTCCGCAGACTTTTTTTCCAGTTCAAGGGATTTTATTTCCGATTCCTTTTCAGTGATCATTTTGGCAATCTCTGCCCTTGAATACGCATAATCGTCAGAATTAGGGTCTATATGAAATCCTGTATACACGGAATCTTCATAATTATCATAATAGATATCTTCAGCCGCCTCTTCTGCCAGCACTTTAAAGCTGCCGTAAATTTTAGCGTTGAATTCAAGGGAGATACCTCCGTCGTTGTTTAAGGTAACGCTTTCGCCTACGCACCAATCTTCTGTGGGTGTTTCTTTTATATATCCGCCGAAAACTGTCCATTGGTAAATAGCCGTATTTGAATCATCGTAAACTCTGAATACGCTGTAGGTCTGATTCTGCATCATTGTCTGTAAATACGCTTTTTTTACCACTGTTTCAGCGGAGCAGATAAAGACGAGAGGATTTTGTGCACTGCCGTCGCCTGTTACCGCCATAGATGAGTTTTCCACAGTAGCAAGCCTGTTGACGGACGGCTTTTCGGGAATTACAGGTTCCGGAGGATCTGTAGGCTCAGGTTCTGTCGGCATTAATTCGGAGGGTTTCAGATTTTTAAGTTTTGTAAGTTCTTTTTTGGCGGTTTTTATATTTACTTCAGCCATTGATACTGCGTTTTCTTTTTGTGCGGCGTCAAGCTCAAGGGCAGTCATGTCATATTTCATAAGGGGATCGCCTTTTTTGACTGTATCGCCTTCCTTAACGAGTACTTCGTCAACAAGCTTTTGATTGTCAAGCATAACCTTCTGAACGTTTCCGGAGGTGATCACGCCGGAAAGCTCCAGTTGGTCGCCCCAGTAGGAATCAGTCATTAATGAAACCGGAGTAACCTTGGCTACGGCTTTTTTCGACTTTCTTGATTCGTTTATTTTATATGCGCCGAAGGTTCCGCCGAGTATAACTGCAGCGCATACGGCGGCTATAATTATTTTTTTCACAGAGAATCACCTCCGGACGATTCGGATAGTTCGCCGTCACGGATATACATGATCCGCTTGGCATGTTCGGCAATTTCCTTTTCGTGTGTTATCATCACTATTGTAACGCCTTCGCTGTTTAAATTCTCAAAGATTTCCATTACCTGTTCGCCGGATTTTGTATCCAGAGCGCCTGTAGGTTCATCTGCAAGGAGAAGAGCGGGGGAATTGACCATTGCCCTTGCGATTGCAACACGCTGTTTTTGTCCGCCGGAAAGCTGAGTGGGCTTAAAATTCATTCTTTCTTCCAGTCCGACTTTTACCAACGCTTCTTTTGCCATTTCACGTCTTTCCTTTTTGGGAACTCCGGCATATAGCAGAGGAAGCTCCACATTTTCCACTGCTGACTGTCTGGGCAGCAGATTAAAATTCTGAAAAACGAATCCGATTTTTTTGTTTCTTATTTCAGAAAGCTCCTTATCTTTGCAGACTGAAATATCGCTGCCGTCAAATATAAAATTGCCGGAGGTCTGCCTGTCAAGGCAGCCGATTATGTTCATAAGCGTAGATTTGCCCGAGCCGGAGGGCCCCATAATAGCAAGGTATTCTCCGCTGTCAACAGAAAGGTTTACATTTTTCAGTACCGGTACAGCTTCTTTTCCCTGAATATAATCCTTGCAGATTTCCTTTAAATCAATTACCATAAAAGAAACCTCCTATTCAGCCGGAACAATACCGGCGTCGTCGAGATCTTCGGATTCAGGAAGAAGTTCACCGTTTTCTCCGTCAATAATGTCTTCAGAATTTTCGTTATCATCTATTTGAGGAACAATATCGCCGTTTTCATCTAAAAATCCGCCGTCTTCACCGTCTATACTGTCTGAACCGTCAATATTTTCATCTGGATTTTCATCGTCCGGGGTTATTTCATCAGGATCGGTGGTAGTCGGCATACCTTCCTCATAATCTTCGGCAGGATAAGCGATGCTGTCGTCGTCAGTAAGACCGGAAACTATTTGGCAGTCTCCGTAATTTTCGTCTTTTTCTCCGATTTCAACGTATTTTTTCTCAAGCCTGTCCTTTTTTCCGGCAGCCCAGACAAAGGTTTTACCGTCGTCGTCTGTGACGATATAATCCTCATAAATCCATACTCCTGTTTTTTCTTCCATACCGGATTGTCCGTAGTCAGGTTCAATAATAACATGCTGACCCAGCATAAGACCTTCATTGCTGTCCAGCGATACGTAAAACGGATATTTTGAAGATGTGCTCATTTCGTCTGAATCTCCGCTGTACATTACTCCGCTGTTGTCCTGAATAGGTTCTGAGCCTATTTCAGTGACTGTTCCGTTCCATGTTACCGTTTCGTCTGTCCTTGAACGTATGATCATGGGCATATCGGCACTTATCGCCATCATATTCTGTTCGTTGACAGTTCCCTTTACTCTGAAATCACCGCTTGCAATAATAGTCATTACAACGTCTGCATCGGTATTTTCTCCGTACATATCTTCCGGATTGCTGTTACCGGAATTCGGGGAATTTACTTTTTTTACTGTTCCTGACATTTCTGACTTAACAGTAGAATTTTTTATGGAATTTTTCAGTTTTTCAAGCTCTGAATTTTTAACTTTTTTATCGTATTCTGCTTTTGAAATGTCGGTTTTCAGAGTTTGGATCTGAGCGGAATATGAAAATTTATCGTCGCTTGAGGCGTTTTTTTTGTCGCTTTCAAGCTGCGTGATCTGTTTTTGCATAGAATCTATATCGTTATTGAATTTTTCAATTTCAAGCTCGCCCTGTTCCAATTCCAGTTCCATAGCTTCAACGTCATAGGTAAAAAGCTCTGTACCTTCTGAAACCTCGTCGCCTTCATTAACAAGTATTTCTTTTATTGTTTTGGAGGTATCGTATTTTACATCAAGGCTTTTCTGCGATTCGATTACGCCTGAAAAGCAGTCCCCGCCTAATGAGATCATATTTACTGTGTTTATATCTGCAACGGGACTTACAAAAACCTTTTCTCCTGATTGGTTATCAGAGCTTAATTTCCAAATTGCAATTCCCGATACTGCAACGGCAACTGCTGCCGCTGCCGACACGGCGGCAATTATAATTTTCTTTTTTTTATTCATTTAAATGCTCCCTTTTTGTCTTTATGTAATGACTGTATTATACACAATAGTACGATAAAAGTCAATAATAATAATGATATGTTTCTGTTTTGTAATATTATCAGCATTAAACTTTGTCGTATTCATGTAAATTTATAGTCTGTCTATAGCATAAAAGCAGACACCGAAAGTGTCTGCTTTGACATTACTGATTAAATTTTTCTTTAAGTTTATCAAAAAAGGATTTTCTTTTTTCATAATGATTTTCTGTTTCGCTTTCAGACATAGATGCTTCATATTCACGCAGAAGATCCTTTTGCTTTTTGTTAAGATTTTTTGGAACTTCAATATTGACCTTGACGTACTGATCGCCTCTGTCGCTTCGTCTGAGTTTTTTAACGCCTTTTCCTCTTAGACGGAATACAGTGCCTGTTTGTGTTCCCTCGGCTATATTGTATTTAACGTTTCCGTCAATAGTAGGTACGGTAATCTCGTCGCCCAGAACTGCCTGAGTATAAGTAATAGGGATTTCGCAGTGAATATCGGAACCGTTTCTGACAAACAGCGGGTGAGGTCTTACAGAAACCACAACATTCAGGTCGCCGGACGGGCCGCCGTTCAAACCGTTGTCGCCCTGTCCTCCGACTCTCAAAATCTGACCGTCGTCTATACCTGCCGGAATATCCACATTTATAGTTTTTGAAACTCTTACCCTTGCAGTACCGCCGCACTTTTTGCACGGATTTGAAATGATCGTTCCTTTTCCTCCGCAGCGTGAGCATGTTTTTGAAGAGGAGATCATACCGAATGGAGTTCTCTGAGTGACTTTAACAGTACCTGAACCGTTACAATCCGGACATGTTTGCGGAGAAGAACCTGCCGCAGCGCCTGTACCGTTGCACTCGCTGCACTTTTCCATTTTATTTATTTTAACGTCATGTTTTTTGCCTTCACAGGCTTCCATAAAGCTTATATTTATGTTGGCGTTGATATCCTGACCTCTTCTGGGAGCGTTGGCATTGGAGCGTGCCGAAGATCTCATACCGCCTCCTCCGCCGAAAATACCGCTGAACAGGTCTTCAAAAATATCTCCGCCGCCGAAACCGCCTCCGTTGAAGCCTCCGGAAAATCCTCCGCTGCCGAAGTTGGGGTCAACTCCCGCATGACCGAACTGATCGTATCTCTGACGTTTTTCCGGATCGGAAAGTACTTCATAAGCTTTGTTTAATTCCTTGAATTTTTCTTCGCATTCTTTATCGTTAGGGTGAAGGTCAGGGTGATATTTTCTTGCCATTTTCTTAAAGGCTTTCTTTATTTCGTCATCAGACGCACCTTTCTGAACCCCCAGCACCTCATAATAATCTCTTTCATCAGCCATAACTGACCGCACCTCTTTCTGTCTGTGCTTTTATACTATTTTACAATCGAGTATAAACAGCTTTCGGGCGGACAAATTTATCCGCCCTCACAGCTAGTATTTTTTAAGCTTCTGTGTAGTCAGCGTCTACAACGCCGTCGTCATTTGACGTATTTCCTGCCGCACCTGCTGCTTCTGCTGCCGCCTGCTGTGCAGCTGCCTGTTCTTCAGGACTTGCATTCTGGTAAACCTTAGTTGCCAGTTCGCCGAATACCTTCTGAAGTTCATCATGCTTAGCCTTGATATCTGCAATGTCATTGCCTTTTAATGCTTCTTTAAGTTCATTGCATTTAGCTTCGATAGGAGCTTTGTCTTCAGCAGTTACCTTGTCGCCGAAATCGTTAAGAGCCTTTTCGCACTGGAATACAAAGTTTTCAGCATTGTTCTTTGTATCAACTTCTTCTCTTCTCTTTTTGTCTTCTTCGGCAAACATTTCAGCGTCCTTGACAGCCTTGTCAATGTCTTCCTTGGACATATTTGTTGAAGAAGTAATAGTAATGTTCTGTTCCTTGCCTGTACCCTTATCCTTAGCGGAAACATGAACGATACCGTTTGCGTCTATATCGAAAGTAACTTCGATCTGAGGGATTCCTCTAGGAGCAGGAGCAATACCGTCAAGACGGAATGTACCGAGCTGCTTGTTATCCTTTGCAAATTCACGTTCACCCTGAAGTACGTTGATATCAACAGCTGTCTGATTGTCAGCGTAAGTTGAGAATACCTGAGTCTGCTTTGTAGGAATAGTAGTATTTCTCTGGATCATAGGAGTGCTTACTCCGCCTGCTGTTTCAATACCGAGTGTAAGAGGAGTAACGTCCAGAAGGAGCAAACCTTCCTTAACGTCACCGCCGAGTACGCCGCCCTGATATGCAGCACCCAAAGCTACGCATTCGTCAGGATTGATACCCTTGAATGGGTCTTTGTTCATAAAGCTCTTTACAGCTTCCTGAACAGCCGGAATTCTTGAAGAACCGCCTACCATAAGAACCTTGTGGAGGTCGCTTGCTGAAAGACCGCTGTCTGAGAGAGCCTGTTTTACAGGACCCATTGTGGACTGTACAAGATCTGATGTAAGTTCATTGAACTTAGCCTGTGTAAGAGTAAGGTCAAGGTGCTTAGGACCCGTTGCGTCTGCTGTGATAAACGGAAGATTGATCTGTGAAGTCGGAGTTGAAGAAAGTTCGATCTTGGATTTTTCTGCCGCTTCCTTAAGTCTCTGCATAGCCATTTTATCTGTTGAAAGGTCGATACCTTCGGACTTTTTGAATTCGGCAATCATCCAGTCGATAATTCTCTGGTCGAAGTCGTCGCCGCCTAAGTGGTTGTTACCGGCTGTTGCAAGAACCTCTGTAACGCCGTCACCCATTTCGATGATTGAAACGTCGAACGTACCGCCGCCTAAGTCGTAAACCATGATCTTCTGGTCTTCTTCCTTGTCAACACCGTAAGATAGTGCAGCAGCTGTAGGTTCGTTGATAATTCTCTTTACGTTAAGACCTGCAATTTGACCGGCATCCTTTGTAGCCTGTCTCTGAGCGTCTGTAAAGTAAGCAGGAACTGTAATAACAGCTTCTGTTACTGTTTCGCCAAGATACGCTTCTGCATCTGATTTAAGCTTTTGCAGGATCATTGCTGAAATTTCCTGAGGAGTATATGATTTACCGTCAATATCTACTTTGTAGTCAGAACCCATATGACGCTTGATTGAAATAACTGTCTTTTCAGGATTTGTAACTGCCTGACGCTTAGCTACCTGACCTACAAGTCTTTCGCCGTTTTTAGAAAAAGCAACAACTGAAGGAGTTGTTCTTGCGCCTTCGGAGTTAGGGATTACAACGGCGCTGCCGCCTTCCATAACTGCTACGCATGAATTTGTTGTACCTAAGTCAATACCAATGATTTTTCCCATGATAAATCTTCCTTTCTCATATATACCGTTTAAAATTATGTGATATCGTTAAAATTAATTTGCCACCGCTACAACTGCATGGCGGATCACTCTGTCGTTAAACATATAACCTTTCTGGAAAACTTCGCATATTGTATTTTCACCGAAGTTTTCGTCTTCCGTCTTCTTTATTGCGTTATGAAGATTCGGATCAAATTCATTGCCCAACGCCTCCATTTCAGTAACTCCTATTTTTTTTAGCACATCAATGAAATTGGTGTAGATCATCTGCATACCGCTTTTATAGGATTCGTCAGTGCATTCCGCCTCAATTGCTCTTTCAAAGCTGTCAATTACCGGAAGAATCTCCGCAATGCATCTGCAAGTTGCGTCGCCGTAGGCTTCCATTTTTTCCTTTGTTGTACGCTTGCGGTAATTATCATATTCCGCATAGAGTCTCAGATATTTGTCGTTTGCTTCGGCAAGCTGAGAAGTAAGCTCGTCGATTTTTTCCTGTAATTCACCGGAACCGTCTTCGCTTATTTCAACATCTATGTCCATATTTTTATTGGGAGCTTCGGTCGTTTCTGTAGGTTCTTTTATTTTTTCTTCATCACTCATTGTCGTCATCCTTTCTGTCTGTAGCTTCATCATCTTCGGAAATCAGATCCGAAATTTTATTTGTAAAGTATTCTATATAAGGAATTATTTTTGCGTAATCAAGTCTTACAGGACCTATTATACCCAGTGAACCGGCTGTTTTATCACCTTTTTGATAATTTGAAACTATCATGCTGGAATTTCCGATCACGAATCCGTCATTTTCCTCGCTGAACATTACATGAATACCGCTGAACGAATCGTCCAGAAATCCTTCGATTTCGGATTTGCGGTCCATGAATTTTACTATATCCATTTTGTCCAGTTCATCGCAAGAGAGAAGATTTTTTTCACCTTTTACTGTCAGTTCCTTATTTCTCAGGTCTTTTGAAAGTTCATAAATTCCCTGAACCAAAGGAGAAAGGGTAAACATATATGTTCCCAGAGCTTCGACCAGACTGTTTAGCATTTCATCTGACAGCTCAGATATGGATATTCCCTGAAGATTTTCTTCGATATAATTTGTAAAAAATTCAAGCTGTTCGTTTGTGAGGTCAAATTCGAGCCTGCACGCCTTGTTTTTTATACTTCCGTTTGAAGTAATGAGAAGTATCACATAAAGCCGTTTGCCTGTTGGGATAACTTCAACTTTTGAAATTACCGAAAATTTCGGAGCGGCGTTTGAAGCGACCACCGCACACTGCGTAAGCTCTGCAAGAGCAGTAGCGGCGCTTTGTATTACGAGTTCTTCGGTAACTGCGCCTTGATCCTCCAGCATTTTGTCAAGGCGTTTTACTTCGTCATCCGGAAGAGTCTGAGTTTTCATTATTTTGTCAATGTAAAGCCTGTATCCGCTGAACGTCGGAACGCGTCCCGCAGAGGTATGCGGCTGTTCAAGGTATCCCAGCTGTTCAAGCATTGCCATATCGTTTCTTACCGTTGCGGCGGAAACGTTTATTTCAGGCAGAGAAGCTATTGCTTTAGAACCTACCGGTTCGCCGGTCATTATATATTCATCTATGACAGCTGCAAGAATTTTTAATTTTCTGTCATTCACAGTCCGGCGCCTCCTTTGTTCTGCTGGCAGTTCCTGATTTTGAGTGTTAGCACTCATCCTCTTGGAGTGCTAAATATAATTTAACACTATTATGCTCAATTGTCAAGGGGTTTATGCATTTTCATCACAATGCACAAAAATCGGCTGTAAAAGCCAACCTGAAATGTGGAATTTTTGCCTGAATCAAATAACTGCACCAATATTACTCGGGTGTAAATTTTAGATGTAACGTTTTACTTTTTTCAAAAAAGTAAGGGGGGTAAAATTCTTGCTTCGCCGGAATTAAGAGTTTCCTCAGTGCCGTCGTCGTAGCGGACAATGAGTCCGGCATTATCGCTTATACCTATTGCAAGGGCGGTTTTTTCACTGCCGAGCTTGGAAACTGACACTCTTTGTCCTATAATAAATGAGCGTTTTCGGTAATTTTCCAGAAAGGAAGTATCTGAAAGATTTTTTGTCAGTATATCTATATTTTTCAGTATTTCAGCAATAATTTCAGCTCTTGACGGATCTTTTCCGGTTTCGTCTTCAATTGAGGTGGCAACATTCATAAGCTCTTCCGGAAAAATATTTTTAATGGATTTTACATTGATTCCGATTCCTACTACTGCATATTCCGGCTGTCCGGTTTCAAAGTTTACCGAAGCTTCGGTTAAAATACCGCAGATTTTTTTACCGTTTAAAAACAGGTCGTTTACCCATTTGATTTTTACGTCTGTGCCGCACACTTTGTCGATTGCCTGTGCCGCAGCGACTGCTGCACAGGAGGTTATCAGCTGACAGGTTTCCATATCGGTTTCAGGGCGCAGAATAATACTGAGATAAATACTTGTTCCATGAGGAGAACAAAAACTTCTTCCCATCCTACCTTTACCGGCAGTCTGACAGTCTGCAATTACTGCTGTTGCATTTTTTGCTCCTTTTCTCGCCAGATCCTTTGCGTAGTTGTTTGTAGAATCTGTTTCATCAAGTACGATTATTTCTCTGTCATCAGTTTTATCCAGAAAGCTTTTTATAATTTCACGGTTTAAAATATCTCCGGTGCTTTTTAAAATGTAGCCCTTGTTGTTGATTGCCTGTATATCAAAGCCTTCTTCCTGAAGCTGTTTAACCGCTTTCCATACCGAATTTCTTCCTACACCCAGTTTTTGTGCCAGTGTTTCTCCGGAAATATAATCGTCTGAATTAAGAAGCTCTTCCATTACCTTTTCTTTAG
>OMBP01001016.1_pt1 | contig 13373 bp, 9 predicted proteins | sample 1644911 | NCBI WGS metagenome assembly OMBP01 (sample SAMEA103958122, study PRJEB25191) | human gut metagenome | biome: human-associated habitat [ENVO:00009003]; feature: intestine environment [ENVO:2100002]; material: feces | place: Germany | collected 2013/2015 | reverse complement strand
GGGGGATAGGGGTAGTGAGTTAGAAGTTTGTTTCAAAAACATACTTTTTCTACAAACTGAAAGCCACAGCTTTTGCTGTGGCTTTCAGTTATATACCCCGAAATTTAAATCCTATAGCGCAGAATAAAACAAAAACCCCTCCGCCATAAGCGGAGGGGTTGTATGCTCTTTAATTAAAGCATCGCATCACTTAAAAGTGATTACTTGCTTCTCTTCTTAAGAACGATACCTGTTGTAGCAGCAGCAGCTGCTGCGAGAGCTGCAGGGATAACTGCTACTGCCGCACCTGTAGGAGGGTTAACGGGCTCGCCTGAGCAATCGCCGGGCTTAACAGGATCTGATTCGCCGGGCTTAACAGGATCTGATTCGCCGGGCTTAGTAGGATCTGATTCGCCGGGCTTAGTAGGATCTGATTCGCCGGGCTTTACTGTGATTTCTTCATTGATCTTAATCTGATCGATAGCGATTGTGGGGATAGCATCGCCGTCAGCAGCCTTGAGGTCTGTGCAAACTGAGATGAATGCCACACCATCGATAACCTTGTCAAGGTCGATTGTTACAACATAAGTACCATTACCTGTTACTTCAACGGGAGTGCACTTAGCGTTTGCATTGCGCTCGTCACCTTCGCCCTGGAACTGGCATTCCCACTTGGAGTCAGCCATAGCGATCCAAGCCTTGAAGGGAGTTGTGAAGTTTGTAACTGTAAACTTAACAGAAATCTTGTTAGCACCTGCAAAAGCAGCCTTATCAGCGATTACATCTGCATCGTTGCCGGTCCATTCATTGATGATGTTTGTACGAACAAGACCTGAATCGATAACTGTCCTACCTGAGTTAGCAATTTTAACGTCAGCGGGAGCTACAGGCTCAGCAGGATCTTCAGTCTTACCGGGATCAACAGGAGGATCAACAGGATCAACAGGATCAGGTTCACCGGGCTTTACTGCAGCTTCTTCATCGTTGATTGTTAATGTGTACTGAACGCCTTTATATGCATCCCAGCTTAAGCAGTAGAAATCAACTACAGCACCCTTAACAACGGGGATAGAAAGCTGACCGCCGTCAGCGCCGACAGTGCCTACCCATGTTTCGGTGCCAACGCCGTCTTTAGTATCTCCAACACCATCACCGTTTACATCCCAAGCCCATGCTATGCTTGCACCGCCCCACTGATAGTACTTAACTGTACCGTCGGGGTTCTTAACAGCAACGCCTGCAGAGCAGTAATCGTTCCAACCTGATCCAGCTGCTGCTGCATCAGCTGAAAGTGCAACATCAACCTTAAGCGCATCAATGTCGCCCTTAACTGTGTATGTGTATGACGGAGTTTTACCATCGGTAAATGAAATATCTGCCTTTGTCTGAACAGGCTTAGGCTTAGCGGGATCTGCGGGTTCATTGTTCTTAAGGTTAACCTTCCAGTTGATTGTGTAATCAACGCCGTCGCCCTTGCTTAACATTACGCTGAAAGCGGGGTTAACTGTTTTGCCTTCGATTTCCTGCGGAGCGAGAACTGCATCCGAAACTGTATAAGTGTCAGCAGCAGTCGCATCCTGCTTCCATGTGCTACCTGTCTTTTCATCAGTTACTTTTGTTGAGTTGTAACCGATGAGGAAAGTAGTGTCGCTTGTGAATGTGATTGATTCGACATCTTCGGGCTTGTTGCCTTCCAGAATATCTTCAATCTTTAAGTCCTTCTGTGTCCACCATGCTGTATCACTGAATGTGATAGAACCGGCAAAAGCACTTACTGCAAGTGAAGAAACTGCGATTGCAGCAGCGCAAACACTTGCTAAAGTTTTTGTAAACCTCATTGGTTTTGTCCTCCATAAAATATTTTTTTAAGCTTCTAAGCTTTTCTTAATCATACTATATCGCAGTTTTTTTTACAAGTGTCATTTTGCACAAAAAAGACTTTTTCGTTTTGGTGAAACGATATAAACAGCAATGCAATTTTGTTCCTTTACAGCATTAAATTTGAAAATATCCCAACTTATGTGATAAAAAACCCCTCCGCCATAAGCGGAGGGGTCGTATGCTCTTTAATTCAAAGCGTTAAACCGTTTAAAAGCAATTACTTGCTTCTCTTCTTAAGAACGATACCTGTTGTAGCAACTGCTGCTGCTGCGAGAACTGCAGGGATAACTGCTACTGCAGCACCTGTAGGAGGGTTAACGGGCTCGCCTGAGCATTCGCCGGGGTTAACATCGCCTGAAGATTCACCGGGCTCAGCAGGATCTTCTGTTTCACCGGGCTTAGTAGGCTCTTCAGGTTCACCGGGCTCTACTGCAGCTTCTTCATCGTTGATTGTTAATGTGTACTGAACGCCATTATATGTATCCCAGCTTAAGCAGTAGAAATCAACTACAGCACCCTTAACAACGGGGATAGAAAGCTGACCGCCGTCAGCGCCGACAGTGCCTACCCATGTTTCGGTGCCAACGCCGTCTTTAGTATCTCCAACACCATCACCGTTTACATCCCAAGCCCATGCTATGCTTGCACCGCCCCACTGATAGTACTTAACTGTACCGTCGGGGTTCTTAACAGCAACGCCTGCAGAGCAGTAATCGTTCCAACCTGATCCAGCTGCTGCTGCATCAGCTGAAAGTGCAACATCAACCTTAAGCGTATCAATGTCGCCCTTAACTGTGTATGTGTATGACGGAGTTTTCTTATCGGTAAATGAAATATCTGCCTTTGTCTGAATAGGCTTAGGCTCAGCAGGCTTTGTATCTGTGTCAGCAGCTGCGGGATATGTAGCGAGTAAATCGCCGGCCTTATCATAGAAATCAACCTTGTCGATTGTTAATGTAGCAGGAGTCTGATTGCCCTCTTCTCCCAGAGCATTCATCCACCATACTTCTACCTTGAAGTAACCGTTTGACTTACCGTCTGCATCCTTAGTCTGAAGACCGCCGATGCTGTCCCAAACCCATTGATGTGTGCCGGCTTCACTGCTTTCGATCTGGTCTGATGAAGCCCAACCGTTATTGGCAACAGTGTTACCGCCTAAAGCACCGTTAGCATAAGCCTCAGTTGTAATAGTAGCTACTGCCTTATCAACCTTGCCTGCCCATGCTTCAACGCTGTCATCAAAGGGAAGTTCCCATAAATTAACCTGACCTGCATCCTGAGGTTTACTGTTCTCAGGAACAGTCATTGAAACTAATGCGTCTGCTGCAAATGCGCTTACTGCAAGTGATGATACTGCAAGTGAAGCTGCTGCGATTGCAGCTAAAGTTTTTGTAAACTTCATTTTTTTGTCCTCCATAAAATATTTTTTTGCATTTAAGCTATTTTTAATCATACTATATCGCAATTAGATTTGCAAGTGGCATTTTGCACAAAAATACATTTTTGTTTTGGTGAAACAATATAAACATTAATGGGATTTTGTACGTTTACAGCATTAAATCTGAAAATACAACAATTTGTATAACAAAAAACTTAGCATTAAGCGAAGCTCCGGTTCTGTTATTACCTGTTTTTGTAAAATCCGTTTCATTTGTATGTGTTGCAAACGTTACAAACGACACATTTTCTTTATTCTGCTCCGTTTATTATGTTCCCCTTGACTAACCGCCCCGTTTAATGTACAATATAATAGAGGAAATATGCAGACAGCACGCACTTCGTGCCATATATTCTGCTTCCCGGCAGTCAAAAATCAATATATGGTTATACTGCACAAAAAACATTCTTATTTTTTTACTTATCCGATACACAGAATTTTCATTTCGAGTGAAACTTTTTCTGAAATTCAGCCTACTACAAAGTAGGTGACAAAGTGAGGTGAGCCGATGGGCGCAGAGATTCACGGAGGTCACGAGAATAACGAAGAATATTTCAACCGTGTCTACAACGAAACCTGCAGATCCGTTTCCCGTTTTGTAGTCAGCAAATGCGGAAACAGAGAAGATGCGGAAGATATTATTCAGAACGTCTATACACGTTTCTTCAAGCGCATAAGCGAAAAAGGACACGAGGACATCGAAAGCCCCGAGGCTTTCCTTATAAATATAGCGAAGTTTGAATGCCGCACCTATTTTTCGGGCAGGAAGAAGGATGACAAGGTTTCCTCCTTTTCCGACTATACCGAAGAAGAAATGGTCGCTATCGAACGGGAGATGTCCAAGCCTCAGCAACGGCTTGAGGATGTTATCAGCAACAAGATTGTTGCAAAGCAGATTTTCGATGACATAATGAAGACCGATGAACTGACAGGTCAGATATTCTATCTTCATTTTGCGTGCGATATGAAGCTGGAGGATGTAGCGAAGGCGCTTGACGTCAAGCTGTCTACCGTTAAAAACAAGCTCTATCGCACAATAGAAAGACAAAAGAAAAAATTCAAATTATAACGACTTACGGAAGGGGGCTTTCAGATGAATACAAACGATTTTTACAAAGAACTGATGAGCGAGTATTCGTTTGATTACGAGAAGATAAGAAAAGCCGCTATGGGTAAGTCTGTACAGGCTAAAAAGAGCAGGCTGAAAACGGTTTGGCTTTCTGTGGCAGGTGCCGCAGCCGCCGTAGCTATCACATTTTCAAGCGTCGCCCTGCTGAATTCCGGCAGTCCTGTTGTTGTTTCACCGACAACCTCGATAAGTGCGGAAGATCGTTTCAGAATGGCTATGGAGGCATACAGCAAGGCGGAAGAGAACACCGAAGATGTTTTCCTTTACGTTACCTTCAGAAATTCAGTAACGCCCGAAGAAATGCAGAGCATTTTAGCTAAGGCAGACAGCAAGGGCAACATCCGTGTTACAGAGGTTTATCTTTCCGATAACACAAAGGTAAAGGGCAGCGAGGCTATCGCCGCATTATTCGAGGAGAACGCTAAGGATATTACAGCAGTAAAGGTATATTGCCCCGGCAACTTCCTTATAAAGCTGACAGCGCTTGACGGTGTTTACCTTGTTGAAACAGAAGATTCCTTCTCAAAAGATGATTTTTCTGCGATAGATACAAGCAGCGAGTACGATTACTACCCCGACTACAGCACAACCGAGCCGGTCACACCGCCCGATGCTGTTCCCGGAGATACGACTAACGTAGCCGAGTAAAAATTTCTCCTATTATATTATAATAGTATACCGCCCGTAAGACTTAACGGTTTTACAGGCGGTTTTTTACATTCTGCAAACGCCGTGTAATCGTTTTAACAAAATTAGCGGATAAGTCTGTTTGGCTATTGACTTTTTCCGTGAAAACCATTACAATATGATTGACACAAGAAAAAACGGCTGTCAGCATATCAAAAAAACGGCAGTCAAGGAAAGAAAGGTATCTATGAAGAAAAGAATGCTCGCCGCAATTTTAAGCGGCATAATGGTGATAACGGGAATTTCCGCTTGCTCGGGAAATGCCGCAACATCATCTGAAAACAGTTCGGCTTCAACAACAACAACTACCACAACAAAGGCGGAAACGACAACCACGACCGCCGCAACCACTACAACCACAACGACCGCAACACAGAATCCGGAACCTGCACCTGCCGAAACAAAAGGTGACTCTGTTCAGTTCTCGCAGAACTTAATGCCCGGCTGGAACCTCGGTAATCAGCTTGAGTCAAACTCCGACGGAACACCGAGCGAAACAGCGTGGGGCAACCCCGTAATTACCGAAAATCTCATCAAGCAGGTAAAGGCACAGGGATTCAAGTCTATCCGTATCCCCGTATCATATCTTTCGAATATAGGTGCAGGCCCCGACTACACTATCGACTCAAAGTGGCTCGACAGAGTGCAGGAAGTAGTCGATATGTGCATTGATAACGGACTTTACGCTATAATCAACGTTCACGGCGACGGCTACTACAGCATAAAAGGCGGCTGGCTTCTCTGCGGCGAACCCGCTTCCGAGCAGGAGACTATAAAAGCAAAGTACGAAAAGGTCTGGGAGCAGATAGCAAATCGCTTCAAGAACTATGACGATCACCTCGTGTTCGAGTCAATGAATGAAGTGTTTGACGGATCATACGGCAACCCCAATCCCGAATACTACAACAACATCAACGCATACAATCAGATTTTCGTTGATACGGTAAGAAAAGCAGGCGGCAATAACAACAGCCGTTATCTGCTTATCCCCGGCTGGAACACAGATATAAACTTCACAACAGGCGACTGCGATACATATACAATGGAAGCAAAGTTAGTTATCCCGAATGACAGCAGGATAATGGTTTCCGTCCACTACTACACCCCGTGGGAATTCTGCGTAGACGAAGGCAAAGATACCTTCTATAAATGGGGCGACTCGGTCAAGAAATTTGTAAAGCGCAGACAGAGTGAAACGCTCGTAAACAGACAGTTCGATAAGCTCTACAATGCGTTTATCAAGAACGGTTACGGCGTTGTAATAGGCGAGTACGGCGCAAACGACAAGACCTCAAAGGATAAGAGCAATACTACATATCGTGCTTATTTCGCAGAGTATGTGAATTATGCCGCTCATCAGAGAAATATCGTTACTGTTTACTGGGATAACGGCTATAACGGTAATCACGGCTTCGGCTTATTCGACCGCACAGAGTGCACAGTAACCCAGCCCGAAATAATCAAGGGCATCATAAACGGCGCCAAGGCGACAACAGCACCCGCCGCACCTACAGAATAAACTTAGCCGAAGACTGAAAAAATTTGTATAATTTTCCGCTTGCTTTTTCGGAAGAAATGTAGTATAGTAGTCTTTGCAAAAAGAAGAAAGGAATGATACTTATTATGAAGAAATTAACCTCTGCGGTTACAGCCGCAGCAATGTCGATATTACTGGGTATTACCTGCTTTGCCGAAGAAATCGGCGCAAGCACAGTAGTCGGAGCAAGCAGCGGCAACACAAACACAGGTGTGACTTTTGATATGACAGCGATCATTATCTGCGTTGTCGCACTGGTAGTTTTAGTTGCAGTCGGTGTTATTACATTCATCATCAGCAAGAAGAAAAAGAATAAGTAATTTCTTTGCGAGCCTCCCACACAGGAGGCTCGTTTTTTCTATGTCACATATTATAATATGTGCTGTATAAATAAATTTTCGCAGACACCGCCGAAAACAATTTCCGTGCCGATAAGGAGTTAATATTTTCGTGAGTACATCATTACAACTGCACTGACATTGACCTTTCAAAAAAACGCCACTAACCTGAGATATATGTACTAACCTGCGGACGTGTAGCGTTAAGCGTCCCCGCATTAACAGGACATACAATGTTCGGGTGATTATTCGAGTTTGTCCAACACCCCAGCGGGGTACGGGTGTGGGTAAGGAAAGAGGGAGCCACGAGGGAGAAAACCTAAGGGATAGGGTTAGGGGCGGCAGTCCCTCACCCTAGTCCCTTTGGTTGTCTCCCTCGTGAATAGTAGCAACGTTATTAAATGGAATAGCGAACCCGAGAAGTGTTATCTGACAAAAAGAACTATCGGTAGCTTGCTATTATAGGCAAAGCTGAATGATATAACAGAAGCATATCCAAATAAAAGACTTTTCCCACAATCTGCGAGCCTCCCACACGGGAGGCTCGTTCTTCTTTTCACAATATCAACATAAACTTTCAGCAAAGCTACACCATATCCCCCTGTTTATCAGCATAAAATGGAAAATATTCACTTGACTTTTTGTGCTTTTTGGGATATACTATATTGTGTACAAAGAAACAACAGTACATCTCAGACGACAGCAGTACAGCGTTATTCTACTGTCGCACGGAGGGTAAAAATGAAAAGATACGCAGTCACTTTGTTTATTGCGGCGCTTGCTTTAGCTTTGGTGCCGGCTTTAAGCGGATGCGGCTCGGATAACACATCATCGGACAATTCAACACCAGACATAACATCAACAACACCGCAGAGTACCGACTCAGAACCTTCGTCACAGCAGACAACGGTATCGGATATAATATCGCTCCCGGAAAGCTCTGATAACAGCAGTACAATAAATGACCTTCGCACTCAGATAGTGTCAACCGCTGAGGCTCTTGTCGGAGTCGATTATGTCAGCGGTATGGCAACGCCTGAGCAGGGCTTCGATAATTCGGGACTTATATACTATGTCCTTCGTGAAAACGGCTTTATCAATTGTCCGAGAGGAACAGCCGCACAGAAAGAAATGGGTACGACCGTAGCGCTCAGCGAGATTGAGCCGGGCGACATCCTTTTCTTTACCGATAAAGATTCAGAAACAGGCGAGATGATTGACTTCGCCGGAATATATACAGGCAACGGCCAGCTTATTTACAGCCCTTATCCGGGTGAAAAGGTAAAGTTTGCCGACCTTAACAGCTCTTATTGGCAAAACTGCTTCAGCCGTGCTGTAAGAGTTGCTTAAAACCGATTATGACATTGTCCTTCATATAAAACTACAGGAATGCCGTCTGCTTTGCAGACGGTGTTTTTGTATATTTTGGGGAATAACTGCGAAAAGAATCGATTTTGTCACCTTTTTGTAACCGTTGTAACCGTTTTGTAACCATTTGTAACCAAATTGTTACCATATTGTAACCGAATTTTAATTGAATTTCGGATTTTTTGTGATATACTTAAATCAAGGACAGAGAACAATATAAAACGATAAAGCAAAGGTCGTGATATTATGAAAAAGAAACTATCGTTAATCTTGGCAATGTTTACAGTTTTGGCTTTGGCTTCACTTACCGCTTGTTCCGGAAACAATTCTCCGTCCTATGAAAGCGGAAATGATCCGCAGAACGGCACTCAGAGTTCCGTAGGGGAAAGCTCTGACAGCTCTTCCGACAACACATCGAGTGAGGATAACTCCTCTGATGATACGTCAAGCGAAGACAACTCTTCCGACAACACATCGAGTGAGGATAACTCCTCTGATGATACGTCAAGCGAAGACAACTCTTCCGACAACACATTGAGCGAGGATAACTCTTCCGACAACACATCGAGCGAGGATAACTCCTCCGACAACACATCAAGCGAGGACAACTCTTCCGATAATACGTCGTCAGACAGCACCGAGCCGCCCGCTCCCTCAGAAAAAGGTGATGCAATAGCAAAGTCGGCTTATGATATGCTCGGTAAACCATTCACTGAGGGCGGATACAGCGCAGAAACAGGTTTTGATAATTCGGGACTTATCTACTATGCGCTGACATCAAACGGTGTCGATTGTCCCAGAGGACTTACCGCACAGAAAGAAATGGGAACTGAAATAGCTCTTGAAAAGCTTGAAAAGGGCGATATAGTTTTCATAAAGGACGGCGACTCGTTCTTTGGCGGTATATATACCGGAGATGACACGATAGTGTTCAGTCCGTATCCGGGACAGAAAGTCCGCACCGCAAGCATGAAGTCGGTATATTATACCGACAACTTCTTAAAGGCTGTAAGAGTGGATTAAACGCTTTTATTGCAATTTTCCTTACTTTCCTAACAATTTCGCAACGCTTTGAAACAACGCATTTCAGTTATAGCAACGCACAGAAAAATCATACTACCGCATATATCTTCCGCCTTGCTTTATCACACTAATTTTTCCGTAACATTCCGCAGCATTTTGCAACGCATTAACATCATCATATAACATCAACACATCGCTGCATAGCAGCAAATTCTCCTCTCTTATATATTATGCCCCCTCGGACAACCGAGGGGGCAAAATCTTTTTGCGTATAAACCGTTTACCGCTTGATTTTCACTGCTCAAACTGTTACAATAAGACTAACAATTCATATTCAGCTTTAAAGCCGAAAGGAAACACAGATATGAAAAAACGCAGAATTTTATTCAACGATAACTGGAGATTCACCCTCACCGAACCGGACAGCGACGGAAAGACGCTTGAAAACGCACATTGGTATAATGTTGAGATACCGCACGACTGGCTTATTGGCGATACGGCAAATCTCTACAAGTCCGGCTGTGGCTGGTACGAGAAGTATTTCACCGTAGACGCACTCGGAGAAGACGATTGCTATATCCTGATCTTTGACGGCGTATATATGGATACTACCGTCTATGTAAACGATAAGGAGGTCGGCAAGTGGAAGTACGGCTATACAACCTTCAGCTTTGATATAACCGATGCTCTGAAAAACGGCGAAAACCGCATTTTAGTCAGAGTAAACCATAAATCCCCGAATACCCGTTGGTACAGCGGAGCCGGAATATACAGAAACGTGTGGCTCAGAAAAACCTCTCGCCGTCACATCGTTGAAAACGGTGTCTATATCAGCGCAAAGAGCAGTGATACAGACCGCAGAGAACACGGTAAATGGAAGACTACTGTACAGATAAGCCTTTCCGACACGGTCTGCGGCTTGATTTCATATACATTAAGAGATCCCGAAAACAGAGAGGTTTACGTTTGCGAACGCAGACTTTGCGGCAAGAACGATAAGCTGGTGTTCTATATGGATGCTCCTAAATTATGGGATATAATCACACCCAATTTATATACCCTGTCCGTGATACTTTATGACGATAACGGAAACAGGCTTGATGATACCGTTGAAAAATTCGGCTTCAGAACCACAAAATTCAGCGCAAACGAGGGCTTTTTGTTAAACGGTATGCACCTTAAGCTGAACGGTGTTTGTATGCACCACGACTTAGGCGCACTCGGCGCTGCGGTAAATTACGACGCTACCCGCCGACAGCTTGAAAAGCTGAAGAATATGGGCGTAAACGCTATCCGCACCAGCCATAACCCTCCGTCAAGAGAGCTTATGGAGCTTTGCGATAAAATGGGCTTCCTCGTTGACAGCGAAATATTCGATATGTGGGAGCTTGCCAAGAACGAGAACGATTACCACCGTTTCTTCCCCGACTGGTATAAGAAGGATGTTGAAGCGTGGATAAAACGTGACCGTAATCACCCTTCGGTTATAATGTGGAGCATAGGCAACGAAATATACGATACGCATAAAAGCCCCAGAGGACTTGAGGTTGCGAAGATGCTTTGCGAGGAGGTCGAAAAGAACGACCCTATGCACAATGCCCCGCCCACGATAGCCTCAAACTATATGCAGTGGGAAAATGCACAGAATGTAGCTGATTATCTGAAGATTGCAGGCTATAACTATACGGAAAAGCTGTATGACGAGCATCACGAAAAGCATCCCGATTGGGTCATTTACGGCAGTGAAACCGCCTCGACGGTACGCTCAAGAGGCATATACCACTTCCCCTATGATACAGGCTTACTGGTATATGACGATCTGCAATGCTCCGATCTCGGAAACAGCATTGTAAACTGGGGAGCATCTCCGCTCAGATCATTCGCTATGGATGCCGCCGCAGAATATTCAATGGGACAGTTCGTATGGACAGGATTTGACTATATCGGCGAGCCTACCCCCTACAATACCAAGAATTCATACTTCGGCATCATAGATACCGCAGGCTTTGAAAAAGACTCGTTCTGGTTCTATAAATCGGTATGGGATATAGCCGAAGAAAAGTCCTTCATTCACGTTTCCCCTTGTTGCTGGGATTTCAACGAGGGTCAGCTTATAGACGTGCTTGTTTATTCGGATCTTCCGTTTATCAGACTTCATTACTGCGGAGAGATGTATGACGGAAAGGTGATAGATCACCTCACGGAAGACAAGCTCTGCGCCCGCTTCACAGTGCCGTTTCATAAGGACAAGCCGCTTGCGGTAAGAGGTTATCTCAGCCCCGATTGCGATATTGACGATTACGAAAAGGAGGAGGTCCTTTTCACCTCTCTCGACCCCTACAAAGTAAATATGAGCCCCGATGTGAGCGAAATAGCGGCTGACGGAAGATCGCTTGCGTTTATTACCGTAACCGTTGACGATATAATGGGACAGGAAGTTCAGAATGCGGTAAACAGAATAAAGTTCACCGTAAAGGGCGCAGGCAGACTTGCAGGATTTGATAACGGCGACAGCACCGACTATGACAGCTATAAGGGCAATCATAGAAAGCTGTTCTCCGGAAAGCTCCTTGCGATAATCGAATCCACCTTTGAAACGGGCGACATAGTTATAACCGCCGAAAGCGAGGGCTTGAAGCCTAAAACGATAACTATAAAAGCGGTAGCCCCCGAAACAGAGCCGCAGGGAGTAAGCGTTGTTACTCAAAACGCATTCCCCGCAGTAACCACGCCCTACACAAATGAAATTCCCGTAAGAAAAATCGACCTTTTCGACAGTGAGCCTCGTACGCTGACAAAGGAACGTGATACTGCCGAAATTTCGGTAAAGATATTCCCCGAAAACGCAACCTTCCGTGACATAGAGTTCAAATGCTGTACAGATAACGGAGTTGAGATAAGCTTCGCAAAGGTAGTTTCGTTTGACGGAAATACGGCAACGCTTAAAGCCTTCGGTGACGGCAAATTCCGCCTGAGAGCATATTCAAAGAACGGTACCGATATTCCGAAGATTATCTCCGAGCTTGAATATACGGCAGAAGGACTCGGAAAAGCAGAAAAGAATCCTTATATCTTTATTGCCGCCTGCCTTTGCGATTTCTCGAATGTTCCCGTTATCACGATAGACAGAGGTTCGCTCGGCGGCTTTAACGGAAGAACGACCGTCGGCTTCAGCTCCGTTGATTTCGGCGGCGGAACCAAGAAGATTACGATAAGCGTCGGAAACAGCGGCGGCGGTGAAGATTATCCCGTAGAGCTGTATCTCGGCGATGCCGACAACGGCGGCAGATATATCGGCACATTTGCAATAAAGAATAACGGCGGATGGGACAGAGCATACCCACAGACCTTCGACTTGCCGTGCAGAATAAGCGGAACGCACGACATCAGCTTTGTTATCAACAATTCCTGCATATTCGGCGGCTTTGAGTTTGAAAAGTACGACCGTACCTATGCGGAAAACTCTGCGGCAGACAACGATAATCTGTACGGCGATGATTACAAGGTAAACGGCTCGTGCGTTGAGGAGATAGGCAACAACGTTGTTATCGAATTCAACGGCCTCGATTTCGCAGGCGGAACGGATAAGATAACCGTTACAGGCAGAACACCGCTCGATAACTGTACAATACAGCTCAGAGTAAACGATGAGAACGGCAGCCAGACCACCCGTCTGCTCGAATTCCCCCACGCAGACGAGTACACGCCGGTAACGTTTGACATCGAGCATATCGCAGGCAAGAACAACATTGCATTCGTATTCCTGCCCGGCACACAGTTCGATATGAAATCGTTCAGATTCACAAAAACCGAAGAATAAACCGGTTCTTATTAAAGCAACACAGTGAAATATATCGCAAACACCGCCTAAAACATTTTCCGTATCGACAAGGAGTTAATATTTTCGTGAGTACATCATTACAACTGCACTGACATTGACCTTTCAAAAAAACGCCACTAACCTGAGATATATGTACTAACCTGCGGACGTGT
>OMBP01001002.1_pt1 | contig 13573 bp, 10 predicted proteins | sample 1644911 | NCBI WGS metagenome assembly OMBP01 (sample SAMEA103958122, study PRJEB25191) | human gut metagenome | biome: human-associated habitat [ENVO:00009003]; feature: intestine environment [ENVO:2100002]; material: feces | place: Germany | collected 2013/2015 | reverse complement strand
GACAGAGGTGTTCCTGAGGTCTGGGGCAGTGTATATGATGTAAGAGACCTGCTTGATTCATCTGTTAAGCTTATGGATGGCAAATCTCCATTAGAGATTGATTTAGGACCGTTTAATGTTATCAAGAAGGTTGTCTTAAAGAAGATAAAAGGAACTGTTATTGAAAAAGTGCTAAAAGACCATGATGTAATTAAAGATTATATGAAATATTAGTTGAAATATTAGCTGAAATGTGTTGAAACATGAAGGGATACCAGTTAAACTTATGGCTGGTATCCCTTTTTGCAGGGAAATAATACATCAGGAGATAAAAGTGAAGAAGACTATAATATTAACTTTGTTATTGATAACAGCTCTGGTTGCAAATGGATGCGGCAATAAGAAAAATGTAACAGACATGAAAGATAAAGAAACTACTGTCTCAGCGGTACAACAGGAAACAACACAGTTAAGAACACAGGAGACAACTACTGGACTGACAATGGATTCTGAAACACAGCAGGAAGAGACAACAGAAGAAGAAAGCAAGACAGTTGTGGCAACGGAGGTTACGGATTCTTCACAGACTGTATATGAGACAGCACCACAGGTAGCAGAGCCAGATAATAATAGCTTTGCAGCGGGTTATGCAGCATCATCACAGTATTCTCAGCTTGTAATTGTCCAGTCGAATGGAACAAATGCAACTGTAACTATGCATGAACTGCAGGATGGCGTATGGACTGAGATTTTAAGGACAGATGGATTTGTAGGTTCTAATGGAGTTGGTGAGGCGAGTGAGTTTACATCAGCTACACCACAGGGAACATTTCCGTTGTATTTTGCATTTGGAATTAATCCGGATCCGGGAACGAAAGTTCCTTATCTTCAGGTAGATGAATATGATTACTGGGTAGGAGATTCGTCTTCTCCTTTATATAATCAGTATGCAAGAGCTGATTCTGATACAGACTGGGACAAGAGTAAGTCTGAAAGAATAATTGATTATCCGACAGCTTATGGGTACTGTCTGTTTATTGGATATAACATAGAAGGTGTTCCGGGAAAAGGAAGCTGTTTTTTCTTACATTGCTCTAATGGAAGACCAACGGCAGGCTGTGTATCAGTACCAGAGTCTGATATGGCATTTATATTAAGAAATATAGGCGAGGATTGTGGGATAGTGATTGAGTAATCACTATCCCAATGCTATATCAAGAACCATCATAAGTGCAAATCCTACAGCGGCACCTATAGTTCCTATATTGCTGTGTTTGCCGTTCTGTGATTCAGGAATAAGTTCTTCTATTACAACATACATCATAGCTCCTGCTGCGAAAGAAAGCAGATAAGGAAGAACAGGCGTGATAATACCAGCAATAAGAATTGTTATGAATCCGCCGACAGGTTCAACAACACCAGAAAGCACTCCGCATATGAATGCTTTCTTCTTACTCATGCCTTCACCACATAATGGCATTGATATAATTGCTCCTTCTGGAAAATTCTGTATTGCAATACCAATTGCAAGAACCATTGCAGCAGTAGCAGTTATTCCTGAATCCTTCATCATTGCGCCGGCGAATGCAACACCGACAGACATGCCCTCAGGAATATTATGTAATGTTACGGCGAAGAGCATCATGGTAGTTTTGGATATGGAATTGGTTCTAATACCTTCCTGATTTCTGCTTTCAATATGCATATGTGGAATGACAGTATCAAGAAGCAGAAGAAAGAATATTCCTGCAAGAAAACCAACCAGTGCAGCCAGCCATTCCGGAGCACTGCTTCCTTTTGACATATCTATAGATGGTATCAGCAAAGACCATACTGATGCGGCAATCATAACTCCTGCCGCGAATCCTAAAAGCATTTTCTCAAACTTTGGAGCAATCCGTTTTTTTAAGAAGAACACCATGGCAGAGCCAAGAGATGTTCCGATAAAAGGAATTGCTAATATTATGAATTCAGACATAAAAGCTCCTTTCTATGTAAGTTAGGTATAACTAACATAATTATTATAGCATTTAAGGGTTTATATTACAAATGTTTTATCGAAAGAGAGTGATAATATGCCAAAAGTTACCTGTAACGACTTTCTGAAATAAAAGTTTCCTGCAACGACTTTTTGTGATAGAATGTTTCTATACAAGTTGGAGGTGTCAGATATGGGGAATGTAGTTGATAAAGGAACCAGCTTTTTGTTTCATGTGAACAGGTATGTGGCAGGTAGTGAAACTGACATGTATAAACATGGATATGCGGAGCTTTTATATGTGTCTGATGGAAGCCTTACTGAGCATGTATGTGGGGATAAGGTGCATATAAAGAAAGGCGATGTATGCTTTATTAATTCGGGGTGCGTACATAAGGAAAGCTTTGAGGAAGATGACACATTTGTAATAAGACTCGAAGTGTCAGATGAGATTATTAATGCGGTTATAAGTAATGCTATGGCGGATAAACAGGCGGTGGATTATATTAAAGAGCTTGTTAAAGTGTTAAAGAACAGCGGATATATACATTTTGGCTATAAAGATGATTATGATAATGAGCTTAAGGATATGCTTACTGCTATGATAAGCGAGTGTGGTGTGGCGGATATGGCGTCTGCATATATATGTCAGGGGCTTATGCTTAGGATTCTGTGGCGGCTAGGAACAGTATATGAGTATGCACAGTCAAGATACATAAGAAAGAAAATTAACTGGCTTTTGCATCAGGAAATTACAGATTTTATTGAAGATAATATGAAAGATGTTACAATAGATATGCTTGTTGAAAGATTCGGTTATCAGGAGGATTATTTCAACAGGTTTTTAAAGGCACAGACAGGTATGACTTTCACGGAATATCTGCAGGATTGCAGATTGAACAAATCGGCCATTCTCTTAAAAGAAGATTCAATGGATGTTGATGAGATTATAAAGGAAGTCGGATATAGAAACAAAGGATATTTTTACAGGATATTTACAGAGAAATACAACATGACACCTGCAAAATTTAGAAAATATATTAAAGAAAAGGAGTTTACGATATGAGTGATATGTATAACAATCCGGTACAGAGAGGATTCTTTCCAGATCCTTCGGTAGTAAGAGTTGGAGATGACTATTATATGACTAATTCAACATTTCAGTATTTCCCTGCAATTGCAATCAGCCATTCCAAGGATATGATTCACTGGCATGTAATTGGACATGCAATTACAGATTCAGAAGAACTTGATTTAAGAGATATTAAAGACTCACATGGCATATGGGCACCGGATATTAATTATGTTGATGGTAAATTCATTATAATGGCAACTTTAAGGCTTAACGGAGATGGCAAAAGAGATAATAATGTATTAAGACGCCAGCTTGTTGTAACATCAGATAAGCCACAAGGACCATATTCAAAGCCAGCCTGGCTTGAGGTTGATAATATTGACCCATCTTTATTTGTTGATGATGACGGTAAGAAGTATCTTCTTATAAGTCCGGGAATCAATCTTTTACCACTCAGTGATGACTGCACTAAGGTTATAGGTGAAAGTGTGTGTGTATGGCCAGGAACTGGAGAGAGATGTCCGGAAGGACCACACATTTTTAAGAAGGGTGAGTATTATTATGCAATGCTTGCGGAAGGCGGTACAGGCTATGGACACGGAATCAATGTTGCCCGTTCAAAGAATCTGTATGGACCATATGAGGAATCACCATACAATCCTGTATTGAGACAGTTTAATCCAGATGCACCGATTCAGAGAACAGGACATGGCAATATAATTGAGACACAGGACGGAAGCTGGTGGTGCTATTATCTGTGTGGAAGACCTAATCAGGGCAACTATACAACAATAGGAAGAGAGACAGCACTTGACCCTGTTACATGGCTTTCAGACGGCTGGTTTGTGATTAATGACAGAAAAGGACCAAGCCTTACACAGAAAGCACCTGAATTACCTGAATGCACATATGAAAAATGGACAAGAGATGATTTTGATGATGATACACTTAATCTTAACTGGGAGTTTGTAAGAAATCCTGTTAAGGGTAATTATTCTCTTACAGAAAGAAAAGGATACTTAAGGCTCTGGACAATGGACGGAACTCTTAATGAGATAAGGGCTAAGAATACTCTTGTAAGAAGAGAACAGGAATTATCGTATACAGCACATACAAAGGTTGACTTCTATCCTGAAAAGGACGGAGAACAGGCAGGTCTTACCTGTTATTACAGTACTGCGACTTATGCAAGATTGTCATTGTGTTATGAGAATGGAAGAAAATTGCAGCTTGTGATTAACAGAAACCATGGCGAAGAACTTATCTCACAGGTGGACAATATAAAGGAGCAGAGCATATACTTAAAAGTTGTAGTTGATAAACTGACAAGAAGCTTTTTCTACAGCTATGATGGTGAACAATGGGAACCAGCAGGAGTGCTTGAAAATTGTATATATCTGTGTGATGAGGGTGTGCCTGATGACAGAAAGCGTCATACAGGAACGCTTGTTGGAATATATGCCAATAATGGTGGCTGCGGAAGCAGGATACCGGCAGATTTTGATTATTTTGAATATGAGGATTAGATTTTATGAGTTTTGATTGTGTGGTTATAGGCGGAGGTGCAGCCGGAATGATGGCTGCCATACAATGTAAAGAGAATAATATGCAGACTGTGATTATAGAACACACAGCAAAGCTTGGAACTAAGATATTAAAGACTGGCAATGGCAAATGTAATTTTTCTAATACATTTATGACTAAGGAAATGTATCAGAACAATAACGCAGATTATGCGATGGAGATTATTAACAGGTTTAATGTTGATGATACAATACATTTTTTTGAGGACTTAAGTGTATATAAGAAGGAACGTAATGGTTATCTGTATCCGAGGTCAGAGATGGCGGCTTCTGTGGCTCTGGCGCTTACAGGAAAGATACAGGCACTTGATATTCCGGTTTTCTTTGAGACATCTGTTAAAAGAATTGACAGGGCAGGCAGCGAATATGTGTTACAGCTTGAAGGAGCGAAGACTAATACAATTAAGACTAAGACAGTGATACTTGCATGCGGTTCGGCAGCTTCACCGTCTTCTGGTTCTGATGGAAGCGGTTATAAGCTTGTTAAGAAGCTTGGAATTAAGGTTGTTAAGCCTCTTCCGGCTCTTACGGCACTTGAATCGGACAAGAAGAATATGAAGCTTGCAACGGGTGTAAGAGCATATGGTAATGTTAAGATTATGGCAGCAGGCAGAGTGGTTGCTGAGGATACTGGCGAGATTCAGTTTACTGATTATGGAATATCAGGAATCCCTGTTTTTCAGGTGAGTCGTTTTGCTGTCAGGGCGATGGAAGAAGGTCAGAGGGTTGAAGCACTTGTTGATGTGGCAGCAGATATTAAAGAAGATGACCTTTTATCAATGCTAAAATGTGCTGTTAATACAAGAAAGCATCAGTCAGTAAGCGAAAGCCTGTCAGGGTTGTTTAATAAAAAGCTTGTAATGATGATATGTAAGGATATTGGAATTGAGGGCAATTCCTCGGCTTCTGATATAGATGACGACATATGCCAGAAACTTGTCAGACATATGAAATCCCTCCGCTACCATATAACAGGATATAAGGGAAATGATTATGCACAGGTCTGTCAGGGTGGTGTCAATGTATCAGAATTGAATGATAATCTTGAATCAGTTAATAATCCTGGGATATTCTTTGCAGGGGAGCTTGTGGATATAGATGGCAAATGTGGAGGTTATAACCTTCAGTGGGCATGGAGCAGCGGCGTGGTTGCTGCTAAGTCAGTGTTTGATTATTGTAACAGACAGGAATGAGAATAATGGAAAAGAAATGTATTAAGATTAGTAATATAAAGATATCTCCTGATAAAGATACAGCATTTTTAGAAGGAATTATAAGAAAAGAATTAAGACTTGGAAAAGATGCACAGATTGATTATGAAATAGCAAAAAGGTCACTTGACTGCAGACACAAGCCTCAGGTTATGCATATATACAGTGTCGAAGTGTATAAGGTGGTGCGTTCTGGCAGGGAAGAAAAGCTTGAGAATATAATTAAGAAATCAGGCTGTAAAAATGCTGTTATGTCTAAAAGGGTTATCTATAAGTTTCCTGTTAATGCGACAGAAAATGTTAATGAAGATGAAAGACCTGTAGTTATCGGGTTTGGACCAGCAGGAATATTCTGTGCTCTTGAGCTTGCCAAAGCGGGGCTTAGACCTGTTGTATATGAGCGTGGACAGGATGTTGATACAAGAACTAAGAAGGTTGCACAGTTCTGGGAGACGGGTGAGCTTGATACAGAATGTAATGTGCAGTTTGGTGAAGGCGGAGCAGGCACATTTTCTGATGGAAAGCTTAACACACAGATTTCAGATACATTTGGAAGAATAAGATATGTTCTGCAGAGTTTTGTTGAATTCGGTGCATCAGAAGAGATTCTGTACGCCAATAAGCCGCATATAGGAACAGACGTGCTTGCGATTGTAATTAAGAATATAAGACAGCATATTACCGCGCTTGGCGGTGAAGTTAATTTTGGAAGCTGTCTTAAAAAGATTGAGATTAAAGACGGAAAAGTGTGTGGCGTTGTCATAGCTGACAAAGATGGCGAGTATGCAAGAAAATGCAGTAAAGTGTGCCTTGCAATAGGTCACAGCTCAAGAGATACATTTGAATATCTTCACAGTGAGAATATAGATATGGAGCCGAAGCCTTTTGCTGTTGGAGTAAGAATAGAACATCCTCAGGAAATGATTAATTATAATGCTTATGCTGATGCTGCATATGAGCTTCCGGCTGCTGATTATAAAGTTACTTACAAGACAAAGAATACAGATAAAGAACGAGGTGTGTATTCTTTCTGCATGTGTCCAGGAGGTTATGTTGTTAATGCTTCATCAGAGAACGGCAGGACATGTGTTAATGGAATGAGTTATTCAGGCCGTGATTCCCGCAATGCTAATTCAGCAATAATTGTTACAGTCGGACCAGATGATTTCGGACATGGAGTACTTGACGGAATAAAATTTCAGAGACAGTTAGAAGCAAACGCTTATGCTGAAGGAAATGGAAAAGTTCCGGTACAGTTATTTGGTGATTTTGAAAAAAATATAACAACAACGGAATTGGGAGAGGTTGAGCCTTGCATAAAGGGTGAATATACATTTGCTAATCTTAGGAATGTATTACCTTCTTATGTGACAGATTCGGTTGTTGAAGGTGTGCATGGTTTTTCAAGATTTATACATGACTTTGACAGGAAAGATGCCGTACTTTCGGGTGTTGAGAGCAGAACATCAAGTCCTGTAAGAATAATAAGAAACGATGAACTTGTAAGTACATCAGTATGTGGATTGTATCCGTGCGGTGAAGGTGCAGGGTATGCAGGAGGCATAACATCTGCTGCAGTTGATGGTGTTAAGGTTGCGGAATATATGGCAGTAACAGCTGCTTGTATGGGATAATATGGACTTTTTAATAAAAATATAGTAAAATAGACCAGTATTTGATTTTTTTACTGGAGATATTAAAATATGGGGAATTATAGAGAGTTTATAAAAGATAAGAAAAGAATTGTTATAAAGATAGGTTCATCTTCACTTATGCATGAGCAGACAGGCAGATTGGACCTTTTAAAGATTGAAAAGCTGGTAAGGATTCTTATTGATATTAAGAATTCAGGAAAAGATGTTGTTTTAGTTTCTTCTGGTGCAATAGCTGTTGGAAGGGCTGTTATAGGACTTTGTGACAGACCTACAGAACTTCCGGTAAAACAGGCATGTGCATCCATAGGACAGGCTAAGTTAATGATGGTTTACCAGAAGATATTTGCAGAATATGGTGCAGTTGCATCACAGGTTCTTCTTACCAAGAATACAATAGTTAATGATGTTAACAGAACTAACGCGCAGAATACATTTAACGAAATCTTAAAACTTGGGGCAGTTCCAATCGTTAATGAGAACGATACAGTATCAACTTACGAGATTGAACAGCTACAGGCTTTTGGAGATAATGACAGACTTTCGGCAATTGTTGCTTCAATTATCGGAGCGGACCTTCTTATTCTGTTATCTGATATTGATGGTCTGTATACAGATGATCCAAACACTAATCCTAATGCAAAATTTGTTGAAACTGTATACGAGATTGATGAGAAGCTTATGGGAATGGGTAAAGATTCATCCGGCAGTAATATGGGGACTGGCGGAATGACAACCAAGCTTATTGCAGGAAAGATTGCAACACTGTCGGGGGCGGATATGATTATTACTAATGGTAATGATGTTGACAATATTATCAGGGTTATGGCAGGAGAGAATGTTGGAACATTGTTCTTAGACCACAGAGCATCTGATTTTGACCTGATGTCTCTTATAGATTAAGGCTGATTGAAGATTACTTGGACGACAACGGGAGGTCATACATGGATATTAAGCTGATGAGGAATTCGGAGAAGGGAATATTCTATTCTATTAATGACAGGCTTTTAATGCAGATAACAGATGATAATTATCAGTATCAGGGTCTTCAGGGAAAGAAATATTTTATTCTGAATGCAGCAACTAATGAAAAATTTGAAGTGGCATCGCAGATTAAGAAGTATAATTTCTGTAAGGTGAAATATGCATGCCTTGAAAGAAATTATATGTTCTTCACATCACTGGAATCAGTGACTGAAAGCCGTACACTTCTTACTGTATACAGGTTTATGTTCGATACTAATGAGAATGAGGCAGTATTCAGTATGGAGATAGATAATACTGATATATCTGATGGATTGAGATATTATATATTTGTTATGGATTTTTTTGTTGAAAAGCTTGAAAAGAAAGGAAAACTGAAAGATATATTTCTCTATGATATTAATTCTGAAACAGATAATGACATGAGTGATACATTTGTGAAAAATACAGGTATATATAAGGTACTTCCAATAGGTGGAAACAATTGTGTCATAAAATTCGGGGCAGACAGACTTGTATCAGATGGAACAGGCGGTGAAGAAAAAATAGCTGTACTTAATGCTAAACAGTTTGTTTCTGAGATATCGTTTAACGGTCAGATGATAACTATGGAAGAACTTGATGTGTCAGATGAATCGACTACATTTCCATATATAAAAGCAGGTTCTGGAAAGATTATTTATTCGAAATATAATTTTAATAGTCAGTCAGAAGAAATCATTATATATGATGCTATAACAAAGGTTAAGCAGGTAAGACTTAATAATAATGTTGAACATGCAATGGATTTAAGTTTTACTTATATTATCAATGATATCCCATATTTACTTAAAAAAGTGGATAAAAGTACATGCTTTGTTAATCTTAATACACAGAAGCCAGAATACAGGCTTCATTCTGATATGAAATTCAGATATATGAAAAATGATATTGTTGTTATAACCCGTATGAGACATCGATTTTTCTTTATTAAGAAAGCTTCTGAATATATTGAAGCATATAGAATTTTGGATCTTCATCATCCTGTGCTTTCTACAAAGGCTGTGTATAACAGTTGTGCAGAAAGCGGAGATGATTTGATTATATTTACTAATTAGTGACAGAGGTTTGTATGGTTACAGAGAAAACATTAGAAAGAATTAACGAGCTTTATCATAAATCTAAAGCAGAGGGACTTACAGATGCAGAACTTGCTGAACAGAAGGAGTTAAGAGCTGATTATGTTAAAGCTTTCAGAGAAAACTTAAGAGGACAATTAGAATCTATTAAGATTAAGAATCCTGATGGTTCTTTAATAGATGTCAAGGCAAGACATGATGAGAAGATGAAAAGATTGGCAGAGGAACAGGCAGAGAAAGGTAACTAGATGGATAAGAATGAAGTGCGTCAGCTTATTATGAACCGCAGACATGAATTGTCAGATGAAGATATTGAAATGCAGAGCGGACTTATAATTGACAGATTGAAAAAATCGGACATATATAAGACAGCGGAAAATGTATTTCTGTATATGAGCTATAACAGGGAAGTTGATACATATATGCTTCTTTCGCAGTGCTTTATGGATGGCAAGAAAGTATATGCTCCAAAAGTTTTATCAAAGACACAGATGGAGTTTTATTGCTTATCTGATGAGAATGATCTTGTAAGTGGTTATATGGGAATTATGGAACCGTCTGACATCTGCGATAAAGCTAAGATCAGAGATGGACTTTTTATTATGCCGGGGCTTGCGTTTGATTATGATTTTCACAGAATAGGTTATGGCGGAGGCTTTTATGACAGATATCTATCGGAAGATAATACATTTATAAAAGCGGCACTTGCTTTTGATTTCCAGCTTTTAGAGAGTATTCCTTATGAGGAACATGATTTAAAACCGGATTATATTATTACACAGACACAGTTTATAAGGAGGGAGAATTGATGGAATCACTTGAACAGATTGGAATTAAGGCTAAGAAGGCATCAAGATATCTTGCTAAGCTTGGAATAGATGAGAAGAATAAGGCACTTGAAGCGGTTGCTGATGCACTTACAGCTAATGCAGAGAGTATAATTGCAGCCAATGAAAAAGACCTTGTTAATGCCAAAGCCAACGGAATGAAGCCTGCTCTTATTGACAGACTTACGCTTGATGTTAAGAGAATCAATGCAATGGCAGATGGAATAAGAGTTCTTACAGGTCTTGAAGATCCGGTTGGCGAAGTAACAGGCATGAAGAAAAGACCTAATGGACTTGTTATCGGAACGAAGAGAGTACCTCTTGGTGTTGTTGCAATTATATATGAGTCAAGACCTAATGTTACTGCTGATGCATTCGGACTTACTTTCAAGTCTGGCAATGCCTGCATCTTAAGAGGAGGAAGTGATTCTATTAATTCTAATATTGCTATTGCAGATGTTATTGCAAATGCACTTTCTGACAACGGAATTAATCCTGATGTTATTAATCTTATAAAAGATACAGACAGAGCACTTGTTAACCAGCTTATGAAGATGAATGATTACATTGATGTAATTATTCCAAGAGGTGGAGCAGGGCTTATTAAGAATGTTGTCAACAACAGTACAGTACCTGTAATTGAAACTGGTACAGGGAACTGTCATGTATATGTTGATGAATATGCTGATATTGATATGGCTGTCAAAGTTATATATAATGCCAAGACTTCAAGAATTGGAGTATGTAATGCGTGTGAATCATTGGTTATTCACAAGGCTGTTGCAAAGCAGGCAATTCCACTTATTGTAAATGCACTTAAAGAAAAGAATGTTGAAGTGCGTGGTGATGAATATGCAATGCAGTGTGATTCAAGAATTGTTCCGGCAAGTGATGATGACTGGGGAATGGAATATCTTGATTATATTATATCTGTTAAGACTGTTGACTCTGTTGACGAAGCAATAGAACATATTAATACATATAACACAGGCCATTCAGAGTCAATAATTACTAAAGATTACAATAATGCCAACAGATTTCTTGATGAAATAGATGCTGCATGTGTATATGTAAATGCTTCCACAAGATTTTCTGATGGATTTGAATTCGGATTCGGTGCTGAGATTGGAATAAGCACACAGAAGCTTCATGCAAGAGGTCCTATGGGGCTTAAAGCACTTACAACTACTAAGTATGTTATATACGGAGAGGGACAGATAAGACAGTAAGATGTTTTATAAATATGGGGTGTTTTTATGATTAGAAGAGATTTTGATTTAGAAGAAATGAAGTATTTTCTTCATCTTGTCGGACAGAGTACAGATGATTATCTTTATATACTGGATTTAACTAATGATAAAGCTGTTTATTCAAAATCAATAACTAATGTGTTTGCACTTGATTCAGAGGAATTTTCCAATGCTATGCAGGAATTGGTTAAAGTTGTTCATCCGGACGATATTGATATGCTGATGAATGATATAGAGGATGGAATGAATGGAAGAAAGAGCAGTCATAATTTAGAGTATAGATGGAAAACTGTGGATGGAGAATATGTTGCAATAAATTGTAGAGGACAGTATATAATAAGCCATGGAGCTATTTACCTTATCGGAAGAATATCGGAGATTGGGAAACAGAGCAGATTTGATAATAATACAGGACTTTACAGGGAAATTGTTCTTGAAAATGTATATAATGAATATGCTAAAACCAGAAATGCGTCAGGTTTTCTTATGCTTGTTGGTGTAGATAATTTTAAAGAAATTAATGAAAAATATGGTGCAAAAACAGGTGATGAAGTATTGAATATTCTTACTGATTCAATAAAGAAATATATTGACACACCACTTAGAATATTCAGAATGCCTGGTGATGAATGTGCCATATTTATGCCGTATTCCATGGAAAATGATATTAATCAGGCTAAGATTCTCTATAAGAGAATAAGAAATCGTATTGACAGAGCAATTGAAATAAGAAAGTATGATATATTTTTTACAATATCAGCAGGGGTTGCTGAATTTGATACAGAGAAAGACAGTTTTAATGAGTTGTTAAAAAATGCCAAATTTGCTCTTCATGCTGCCAAACTCAATGGTAAGAACCGATGTGAAATATTTGTTGAAACTGAGTATACAGAGTATATAGAAAAACTTAGTGTTCAGGATGAATTACGCAGATGTATAAGTGAAGGCTTTGAAGGATTTGAGTTATATTTTCAGCCAATATATAATACCGACGATGACAGTTTGTCAGGAGCAGAGGCTCTTATAAGATGGAATAGCAGAAAATATGGATTTATAGGTCCTAACACATTCATACCGCTTCTAGAGGACAGTGCACTTATTATTCCACTTGGAAGATGGATAATTAATACTGCTGCTAAGGCATGCAACAGATGGATTACCAGTATTCCGGATTTTGTTATGCATATTAATTTGTCTTTTGTACAGATTGTCAAAAGTAATATAGTTAAAGATGTATTAGAGAATATCGAAAGATACAGTGCAGCTAATAATCATTATGTATTTGAAATAACAGAAACTATAGAGATGGACCAGATACCAGCTGTTCAGAACGTATTTAAAGAATTTGTAAAGAATGAATTCAGATTCGCAATTGATGATTTTGGAACAGGATATTCAAATTATGGATATATGCGTGACAGAACATTTGATATAGTTAAAGTTGACAGGTCTTTTGTAACTGATATAGATAAACTTAAAGATAATTATCTTATGGTAAGTTTTATAATTAAGATGGCACATGAGATGGGATTGCATGTGTGTATTGAGGGTGTTGAAACAAAGGAAGAACTTTCATGTGTTAAGAAACTTGGTGCAGATTATATTCAGGGATACTATTATGGTAAACCGGTATGCTTACAAGATTTTGAAGAACAGCACTTGAAAAGATTTGTATTAGGATAAGTATAGAATGGAGAATTGTAGATAATGCAGGAAGTTAATAACACCAGTGCACTTGAAGAACAGCTTTATTATATTGGAGAATGTAAGAAGTTCCTGGAAAAGAAAACAAAAGAAATAGGCAGACCGTTATATGCGTGTGTACACACATTTGGCTGCCAGATGAATGAAAAAGACTCTGAAAAGTTATTAGGGATCTTAGAAACGATCGGATATGAAGAAGTTGAAACAGAAGA
>OMBP01001001.1_pt1 | contig 13575 bp, 12 predicted proteins | sample 1644911 | NCBI WGS metagenome assembly OMBP01 (sample SAMEA103958122, study PRJEB25191) | human gut metagenome | biome: human-associated habitat [ENVO:00009003]; feature: intestine environment [ENVO:2100002]; material: feces | place: Germany | collected 2013/2015 | reverse complement strand
TGTCCCGCAAATCAACCAGCAGACCTAAAACAAACCCGTGATAAAAACGTTCCGGTTCAGCCCCGGAAGCCCGGTCTCCGGTATCAAAATAGCTGAATGTCTGTAATGCTATACGGTTCATATATTCATTCATCGCATCCACATCCCCAGCAACCATTGCCTTAACAAAATCGTTGTAATCCGGCTGTACCGGGGCAAACCAATCGTGAATCATTCTCTGAAACATAAGCTTTACTTCAAGATTGGTAAGTGCAAGCTGATATTTCGGTTCCGTTCCTTCTGGAATATCCTGATATTTTTCATAAGACAAAACCTTTAAATATCCGCCTGCGAGTAAAAGGCTCCATACCGCCTTTTCATTGCCATCCAGTTGATTGTATACAATCTGTTCATCTATTTCCGACCAGATACATTCCCCACATAATAGTTTTTCAAATTTTTCTTTGATCAGGCGGTTTCCTTCACGAACCAATTTTCCGACAAGACTATTTGCGCTTGTGTTTGCCCAATAGGTTGTATACTGCTTTGCATCCAGATAATTTAAAATCGACCACGGATTATAGATATCTTTGTGGGTTCCAAAAATAAATCCGTCATACCATCTTTTTACCTCATTTTTTTCGTTTTCCAGTCCGAAACCTTCTAGCGCAGAAAACACTTCCTGCTCCGTAAAACCAAAGGATGCAGCATATTCATTGGATGTTGTAGTAACCACTTTTAAATTATTCAGGTCTGAAAAAATGGATTCCTTACTGACCCTCGTAATTCCTGTCATAATTCCACGCTCTAATGCCGGATTGGTCTTAAATGTCGCGTTAAACAGACTTCTTGTGAATGTCACAAGCTGCTCCCAGTATCCATCTACAAAAGCTTCCTGCATTGGCGTGTCATATTCATCTAACAGAATAATTACTTTTTTACCGTAATATTTATACAAAAATCCTGACAGATAATATAAAGAAAGTGTTGCATCTACATACTCCATATCAGTCATGATTTTTTTATACAACTTTACTTCCGTATCCCGTAGCTTTCCACTTTCCGTTATAAAATCGTATTTGACATAAAGCTGCGCAATTAATTCACAGATCTTTTTTTCTGCCAGCTGATACGTGGGTTCCTTCACATTTGCAAAAGACAGGCTAATGACCGGATACGTTCCCTGTATATTACGGTACTTCTTATCCTCCCAGATTTTTAAATCCTCAAACAGATCCGAACGTCCGGAATATTCCACGGAAAAGAACTGTTCTACCATACTCATGGTCAAAGTTTTACCAAAACGTCTTGGTCTTGTGATCAGAGTAACACTGTCCCCACAATCCCACCATTCCTTTATAAAATCCGTTTTATCAACATAAAAATAATGATTTTCAATTAATGTGGAGAAGTCCTGTATTCCGATTGCTATATTTGCAGACATTTGCAGTCACCCCCTGTCTTTGCCTTTTTTCATATATTATACCCTATCCTTAAATGATTGAAAAGCAGGCTTTGGGGTCATTACAAATATAGTTTCTTTTAGGAAACGCTCACTGCATGAAAATTTCATAAAAAATTAGGCTCTAAAATAAATGTTGGGTTAACGAATTATATTTGACTAAACTTTCCCAGCAGATATTCCCGAATAAAGCCTGAATAAATGCGGTTTGGGAAGCAATCCATTCGGTTACTTTACTTTTCAGTACAAATGTGATATCTGCAGAAAACGTTGATATATGTTCCACAAACAGAGCCATAAGGCTCCGCAGTGCATTGGTTAAATCCATGTCCTGGATATCTTCACAGTACATGAAAAACAGTTCACCATATGTTTTTTCGTCATTCTGGTTCCGACGGAGCCATTCCAGAATGATATATCGTGTAAATACAATGGTTGTATGGCTTACCATTGCACCATAATTACGGCTCTGGAATCCCGAACCTAATTTCAAAAAAGATTTTGATGCCTTGAAAAAGCATTCAATTGACCATATGCCGATATTTTAGAAATGCCGATAAAATTTCTGTAAGATTCCATGCCTGACCCAATATCAGGCATGGTTAATAAACTATCGGCATTTATTTTAATCCACAAAGCCGCTTGATAGCATCTTCGTCATTGGCATACTTGAACACCACATCATCCTTAAAGACGGATCTGTCGCTATCGCTAAGCTTATGCAGTGCTTCCCTCTTCATTTCTTCAGTAACCTTAGCGTAGAAACGAGTCGTTTCTATATTCGAATGACCAAGCCATTCAGATATAGTAGGGAGAGGCACCCCCGCCTGATACAGGTGCATTGCCCTCGTCCTTCTGAAAAGATGCGAATGCAGATGGACTAGATCCGGATTGCTTTTGCGAACCTCTGTTTCACATCCTGCAAGTATACGGCTGACATTATCACTGGACATTTTGTTTCTCCGGCCATTTCGGAAAGAATAAAACATCAGATTCTCCGAAGTCTTGTCTGGATGATATTTTTCGCAGTAATCTTCAAACCGGCTCCATATTTCCTTGGATAAGGGTGTAATCCTATGTTTCTTTCCTTTTCCGTAGAAATGGACATCAGCCTCCCCGTTGGATGTCGCTTTAATATCAAGGAGTTTTAGTGACAATACCTCATTTATCCGTGCACCGCTTTCATACAGAAGCGACAGGAGAAAACGATCTCTTACAGCTTCACGATTGCTATCTGTACTTTTAAGAACCAGGTACACATCATTAACTGAAAGCCATGTAAAATCGAGAATCCTTTCATCATCAACATCGCTTATCTCGCGGATTGTCTCATACGCATCAAGGGAGATAGCGTTCTTTTTATAAAGGTACTTGCAGAATCCCCGTAGATCTGATAGGCGATGGTTTATGGTCGATGCCACGTTATTGCGTTCAGATTTCAGCCAAGCCATAAATTCTACTATGTTTTTCTGGCTGAAGTCAGATGACTGCATCGTTAGGACAGTCACCTTTTGTTTTGATTCAAGGTATGTCACAAACAGATTTATGCTATATCTGTACGAGTCAATTGTGTCTTTATCGCGATTCCTGACACCCGGAAGGTAGATTCTCATAAATTCACCCATAAGCGATACAAGGCGTGGATCTTTAGCTTTAATCCTCATCTTCCGGAACCCCCTTTCCATAAACCTGGGAAAGGAGAGCCCAGTCTACAGCTTTGGACTTGCGCAGATTCTCTGGAAGAAGGTGGATATAATAAAGTGTTGATGTGAGTTCTGAATGCCCCATATATGCCGAAAGGTACGGCAATAATTCCATCACGTCCTTCCCATTGTTTATCCAGCGGATTATATTACGCGAAGCAAAAGCGTGCCGCAGATCATAAGGTCTTGGAGTCCCCTTCCATGAAATGCCACTCTTTGAGATCAGGTTCCTCCTTATCTGGTTGTACCACGATGCTTCGTATGGTGTGCCGTCCCATTTTTAAAAGAACCATTGCCTCTTTCCTGCTACGGAATCGTATTTCTGACAGAGCGTGCGCATATCCTCTGACATAATGATGTGCCGATCCTTGTGCCTCTTGGACTGCCGTATATAAACGTCTCCTGTAATCAGGTTTACATCCTCTGTTCGTATCGCAGGTGGTTCCTGTGGGCGAAGACCACAGCAGTAAAGTAACCGGCTATACACAGGAAGCACAATCTCTGGCAGATATCTTTTCCCACAGGTTTTGCCAACATATGAGTCAATCATTTTAAATAACCCGGAGAGTTCATCATCCGTAAACAGGTACGGATTGAAAGCTATGCGCTTTACTACATAGACGTCATCCGGTATATAATCATCATATCCAAGGAAGTTCAGGTATTTCGTGTACTCCCGCAGGAGAGAGAGGAAGACGGATTTACTGTTGACAGTATAAGGATAATAAATGAGCCACTCGTCTACCATTTCCTGGGTAATGCGGGCAGACAGGGGATGGTCAATGTCACTTAGTTAAGCTTATTGGTTCACTATGAGGCAAACCTCTAACAAAAATTTATAAATTATAGTTGACACATCAATCAAAATGTGCGGCCGCTCTCGTTGCTGATATATTTTTAAGGTAACGAGAGCGGCCCTTGAATTAGAACTATATTTCATTCTGATTCAAGGAGGTTTACCTATGACATTTCCTGAAATTGTCAAAACTACACTTTGGGACATTATTGATGAGATGTCCCACTCACTTTCTTCTTTTGTAAAAAATCCAGATAAGGATTTTATCCGCAAACGCAAACTTGATTTTAAGAAAATGATGCATCTGATCATTTCCATGGAAAGCGGAAGCCTAAATCATGAACTTCTCAAATTTTTTGAGTATGATTCCTCAGTTCCTACTGGCTCTGCTTTTTATCAACAACGTTCCAAACTTTCCGTTTCTGCATTCCGTCACCTTCTCAAGGAATTTAACCTTAAATTCCCCTTAGAAAAATTTCGCGGAAAATACTATCTTATTGCGTGTGATGGTTCTGAATTTAACATTGCCAGAAATCTTAAAGATGCAGATACTTTCCACGAACCAAATGGTAAATCGGTATCCGGTTTTAATATGGTTCATACCATCTCTTTATATGAGGTATGTTCTAAGCGGTACCTTGATTTAGAAGTCCAGCCTGAGCGTCTTAAAAATGAGTTTCAAGCTATCTGCAATCTTATGGATCGGTATGCCTATGGGGGGTTCCCCATTTTCATTGCTGACAGGGGATTTTCCAGTTACAACGTTTTTGCCCATGCAATCGAAAATAATGTTGATTTTTTAATTCGTGCTAAGGATTTGAATGTACAGCGTTTTCTTGGCGGCGGGACTCTTCCTGACAAACTGGATACAACCATAGAGCTGATTCTGACCAGAACACAATCCAAAAAGAAACATAAACATCCCGAAAAAGAATCACAATACCGCTATATTGGTAAAAACATAGCTTTCGACTATCTTAATCCAGCTGATATTTCCGATGAATATCTGCTGAAACTAAGAATCGTCCGCGTTGAAGTATCCGATGGTGTTTTTGAAAATATTATCACTACACTTTCCGAAGAAGACTTTACACCGGACGATATAAAATACTGTTACAATCTCCGCTGGGGCATCGAAACTTCTTTTCGCGACCTAAAGCATACCATTGGAGCTACTAATTTACACTCTAAAAAAACAGAGTATGTTGCATTTGAACTGTGGAGCAAGCTCATTTTGTACAATTTCTGTTCCATAATTATTTTACATGTACCAGTAAAAAGCAGGAATCGCAAATATGAGTACCAAGTCAACTTTTCTCTCGCAATGAAAATCTGTTTTGATTTTCTAAGAGGAGTCGCACCACCAAATGTAGAAAGCCTGATAAGTAAGTATATCCTACCTATCAGGCCCGATAGGAACTATGCCCGACAGCATAGAGTCCAAAAACCAATCAGCTTCTCTTACCGATTTGTATAACATAGAGTAACTGACAATTCTAGTATACACTAATTTTAAGGCAGACGAAAGTCTGTCTTAAAGTCGTGCCTGATATTTATATGATCTTTTTTGAATGAAGATTGTTTTACTCTTTTTTTGTTTACCACATCCTTTTCACGCTAGATGCACACAAATCCATTAATTTGTAAAAAGCTTAACTAAGTGACATTGATTCAGACGACTAACTTAAGGCAGAGTTGACGGTACACCGGACGTTTTGTCCGGAACCATAGCCTGAAACCTTCTTTTGCATACGACAGTATACCACAGATGCCTTTCGCCAGTCGGTAATAGCGGAAATGAACTTTTTCTTTTACAGGGTCTGCTTTTTGTATGATGGAAACCTTAACGGCATTCGTTTCTGATTTCATGGACATATGTGCCAGAAATGCCATGCATAGGGTAATATAAAAATTCAGGGCATTGATTGCAGCAAGCTTCCTCACACGGAAGTTTTCAAACTGAAACATCTGCTTTTTACAGCGGAAATATTCCTCAATGCGCCATCTGGAAAAGTAAGTCAGGGCGATGTTTACCACGTCTTCTTTGGATTTGATTTTCTTATTGGTTGCAAGCATCATGGGATGTTCCGTAATGCCGTAAACCAGTACGAGATAAATATCTTTCTTTGAAGCGGTAATCTGCACTTTCACATGGGAAAGATAGGCATCGTGCTTTTTGCCCTTGTATGTCAGGACAGTTTTGATCTTGCCCTTTCTTTGATTGCGAAGCTGTGTGGCAGGAACCCATTTTCCATGGAAGAAGAGTTTCCTTTTGGCAGTAAGGCGGATGACATAGTCCTGTTCCAATTCATCAAGTTTCAGAAACATCTTGTTGTCATCGTAGCCTCTGTCCATGGCAAAGGTTGCTTTTCCAAATATGCTGGCACCGCGTTTCATGGCAGAGAAGGTAATATCATTAGTGGATGTAAAATTCTTTTCTTTTGAAGAATGAATTTCTGAAAAAATACTGACAGGATGATTATTTTTAGTGAGAACACAGGCTTCTGTCACATGATATCCTTTTTCATAAACTGTTTTGGAAGCAGTACATTTAGAGCCGTCTCTGACAAGTCCGAGAGCTTCAAATTTGTAACCATCAGGCTTTACAACATCATTGTCATCGATGTGTATGACAGGCTCTTGCGGAGCCCATTTACGGATGATAGTAAGATAAGATTTAAGTGCGGTGGAGGAAGTGCCATTGTTTAAATGCCTGGTTAGCCGTTCAACAGAATTGACCTTTTTAGTATCTTCATGAAGCTGATCCACAACATCGGTTAAAATACAGCTTCCGGAAGCAAGCATACCGTAAGTCATATCGGCAGAAAACTTTTTATCCGGCTTGGACAGGTGTTTTGAAATTTTATTTGAAAAAGTTAAAATTTCCCGTTTCATTTGATAAGTATTTGATGTAAAATTGACCATGAGGAATCCTCCTTCTTTTTGTTTAGTAGATTTTTGTTTGGTCACTTAAATTTTACATCAAAAAGAATGAAGATTCCTTATATTTTGGGTATTTTTTGAAAGTTGTTTATAGCAGAGTCTGTGAAAGCAGGAGAGTGTGGATAAAAGTACGAAAACTCAAGAGGAAACAGATATTGCATTCAAAATCAATTTAGACTATAATTAGACTAAAATCAGTTTGAAGAGGTGAATGTTTATGAATGATGATTTGATATATCTCGATACATATGTTCTTCAGCAAGATATGAGGGTTAGAATGCCTAAAAGTATTATTGAGAATCTTCATGTTGAAAAAGGAAAAAGTAGATTTGCAATATACTATGATAAGATTAATAGCTACTTGGTAATAAAAGTTTGTGAAGAAGACAAGAACATCAATGGTAGCGAGGAAAAATAAATATGGACAATTTGAATGCAATTAGTTTATTCTCATCATCAGGGATAGGCGATTTGGGGTTACACGCAAATGGTATTAAAACTGTTGTTGCTTGTGAATTATTAGAAGAGCGAATGAACTTGTTTAAAAATAACAATCCAGATACGAAATGTTTTTGTGGTGATATTTGGAATCTTCAAAAAGATATAATAGAATATTATAGAGCACAGTATCAAGATGCGCCATTTCTTGTTTTGGCAACCCCACCTTGTCAGGGGATGTCACCTAATGGTATGGGGAAAATGTTGAATGATTATAGAAAAGGATTGCGTCCAAAATATGATGAACGTAATCGTCTTATTATTCCGGCAATTAAAATAATTAAAGAACTACAGCCTAAATGGGTGATTTTTGAAAATGTTTCGAATATGGAAAATACTCTGATATATGATGAAAATAATGAGCTTATCAATATCATAGATTATATCCATAGAGAACTTGGAGAAGGCTATGTAGGTGAGCCAAAAGTTATAGATTGTGCCGACTACGGAGTACCAGAGCATAGAGTAAGGCTTATAACTATATTGTCAAGAACGCCTGAGGGATTAGATTATTTTAGTAAAGAAGGTACTTTTTTGCCAGAGGTAACTCATTCAGCTGAAAAAACCTTGTTTACTGAACCTTGGATTACTTTAAAAGAAGCGATAGGATCATTACCTGAGTTAAGGGCAGAAAAAGGTAAAGAAATTGATAAAAATAATACATTGCACAAAGTACCTGTTCTTGATGAAAAAAAATTATGGTGGTTAGATAATACTCCTGAAGGAAGCACTGCTTTTAATAATCAGTGTGTGAATCCACAATGTAGATTTCAGGGTAATATACTTCATGGAGCTAAGCATAATAAAGAAGGTATTAATAAATTTAATGCAAATACTCCGTTATACTGTGAAGAATGTGGGCAATTATTACCAAGGCCTTATGTCAAAGAAAAAGGGACTGGTGAAAAACGAATTATGAAAGGGTTTACGAGTGCATATAAACGTATGTCTTGGGACGAACCAGCAAGTACCCTTACACAAAATTTTCAATATGCGTGTTCAGATAATAAGGTACATCCGTCACAAACAAGAGTATTGTCGTTATGGGAGGGAATTGTAATTCAAACAATTTCTCAGTATCCATATTCTTTCGAAATGAACGGTAAACAGGTGAAAGATGGGCTGATTAGAGACACGATAGGAGAAAGTGTGCCACCTAAAGTGATTGATCAAGTGTGTAAAAAGATATTAAGAATAGAAAATATAGGATAATACAATTCCCCATGTGATTTAAATTCGCACGGGAAATTGTAATAAAGAATTATCGATCAACATAATAGCCAATCCATTTGGCTTTAGATAACGCAGAAATGTATTTTGGGTCATCAAGAACTGTAATCCAGCCATTACACATTTTTTTGATACCGGTTCTATTCATGATTGAAACACTAGTTGTTCTTCCACCGCCATCTTTAGGTTGAACAATATTTCCCCAATCATCAGGAATTAAATCATCGCGATAAAATGCAGCAACAATAGTAGGAATACCATCAATAAAGTCCCAAAGAATACCAAGAAGATTGTTGGTTTCTCTGTGATGTGCTTTCCATTCAAATGAGTTAATTAAAGAAATACGTTGTTCACCGATTAAAGGTTTAGGAATTTTGCTTGCTGGTGGTGTACTACCACAAGTAGCTTTAACTTCAATTCCACCATATTTGTATGGACTGAAGGATGCTTTGTTATGAGGATATTTTTTTCCGTTAATGACAGAATATAATGACTCGAAGTATCTTTTGCGTACAGGTGTGTTTGTTAATAGCAAGTCAGGATATCCGTCTTGGTGCAAATTTGAATGAAGCTCGCCCTTAGAAATTCGTTGAAGACTTTTTACTAAATATTCACCAACAATGCCGCTAAGGTTTCTCATACCCATGGTCTCAAAGATATTTATATCAAAGGCTTGGGTTTGTTGATTAAGTGCATCGAGAGCCTGGTTAGCAAAATGAATTGCATCGACAACTTGATGATTGGTTAAAATGAGTTCGTCTTCTACAAAAACTATATTTTCATTGCGAACTATATAGTCATATACCATAGTTTTAATCTCCTCGTATGTTGAATTTTAATATCTTTGTGTACTTATTTTATATAGCGTTCGTCGTTAATAATAGAGAACCAACCAGAAGCCATCTTATTTTTCCACAATCGCTCTCGCAAAGATTATTAGAATAAAATGTTCCAGTAATTACTGGTTTATTTCCTGTTTAGTAAAGATCGTAATCGTAGGTTATTCTTAATAATTCAGAAACTTCTCGATGATGAGTTTGCCAAGTGATACCATTTAGTAAATGAATTTTGGATTCTGCTTTAGTTAGGTTACTCTTTGATGGTATATTGCCGATTGTACACTTTATTTCTAAACCTATAGGATAATTCCTAAGTTCTTCTTCAGAAGAATCTATTGCTTTGATGGGAACAATGTCAAGAAGTCCCTTTTCTATTGGATTAACTATTGCAGCCCTATTTGTTAATTAAGCAATTTTTTTACATAAAATACGCTAAAATACTATAAGCATAGTTTTTGCGATTGATACTACAAAATAATGGAGCAGGCAATTGTTGTAAAGTTTGATTTGTTTGAATTATAACAAGATTGACCATTTCAACAGTTAATGGAAAACTACTTATAAAGTTTATCTGAGGGTCGATTATGTATATAAAGAATCCCCCTTTCTTTAGTATTTTGAATTTGTTTGAAAGCTACATGTTTTCAAAGAATTCTGCGAAGGTGATATTGAGCCCATTGATAATTTTTTCAAGATTGACTATTGATATATTTCTTCTTCCAGATTCAACTGAGGCGAGATAAGTTCGATCCATTTCGATTTTTAAAGCGAATTTCTCTTGACTTAATCCTGTTTGGTTTCGTAGCTCACGAATTCGTAAACCAATATTTTTTTGAATTCCCGACATTTTTTGATGCCTCCTATAGAACAATATTAAAAGTACACGGAAAATAAGACAACGGATTATAAGTCACAAAGCAAGAAATAAATGCCAAAACAAAAAGTGATCAACCGTAAAAAGTTGGTCGCTTTAGTTTTACTCATTTGCAAAACTAAAGTGATATGGCAATTTATAAATCGAGTCTACAGATATCGGTATACAAAAACAAGCGGTGCTAGTTCGTAATGTATGTGAATGGTCAACGCTTGAAAATTTATAAGAAGTCTCCAGTGAAGCGTTCTTAGAAAACGGAGAAGCTGTGAAAATCAACTGACCAGTGGTCTGAAGCGGATTATCCGGCAGGAGTACAGAGGACACTGACATTTGTGTGGGTCAAGGGTGGCAGTCTTGCTCAGTCAGTATTATTTCGCCACATAGTACTGTGTATATTACTTGCGCATAAATGAAGCAGGATAGTAGAAAAACTATTTTGTTTTCCTTGGCAACACTCAAAAGAAATGGAGAAAAAGCCTTTGAGGTTGACACAACATAACGGTTGTTCTAGAAAAATTGGTGTTTACAATCCAAAGCATAATGATTGCAGATTTGATTTGGATTGTAAACACATTGATGCGGAGCGAACCAAAAGAAATTTTATGGGGACTGTTATCGTGGAACAACAACTTCTGACAACTGCAATAACGAATAGGTGTTACTTTGAATAGTTATATGCATCTGGAATATGAAAATGTTGAAGAAGAAATGCAAGAAGATTACAGATACTGATTCTAGAAAATCGACAACGCACCGTAAGAGTGTGTGTCGTAAATCTTTTAAATTCATGACAAATGATGGTAAAAACAAGCTAAATAAGCGTAGTTATACCAAGTTATGGTTGTTGAGACTCTGTCGTAGAAATGCTGAAAAGTGGCGTAAAATCAGTAATGCCAAGGAATTTTAGATATATGATGAAAATGTAGATTGTATATCTTTGCAACGTGGGACAATGTATGCTAAATATTACTACTAATAATTTTATATAGAATCAATAGTGTAAAAAATAATTGAAAGAATAAATAAGATTAATTATAACTATTTTAATATAAAGGTGTGGATAATTAGTACGGCATGCGGTATAATAAAATAGAGGATAGTAAATAGAAAGGAGGCAGAGTATGGTAAATGTTAATGTTGCTGCAAGTTACATTTTTGAAAGATATAAATTTGAGTTTGGTGAGACGATTGATGAAATGAAACTTCATAAGTTGCTGTACTTTGCGCAGCGAGAGTCGATTATTCAAACGGGAAATCCATTGTTTAATGCAACTTTTCGGGGATGGAAGTATGGTCCGATTTTAAAAGAAATTCGTGATTCATATAAAGCTGACTCTTTTGTACCGGTTACATGTCAATCAGATATTGTTGAGATGAAGCCAATTATTGACATAGTCTTTGAACAATATGCTGAGAAAGATTCGTGGAGTTTAAGCCGATTAACGCATGGAGAATATTCATGGAAAAAATCAAGAAAAGGCGTTCCTGAGAATGTTAATAGCGATAATGCTATTGATGTGGAAGATATTCGTGTTGATGCCGATAGAGTAAAATCTAGAAGAGAATTACTTAATCAATTGGGGCTTTCTTAAGGGAGTAATGTCGGATGAAAATTACAGAAAGACAAATTGAAATATTAGATCAGTTTTCATGCGAGAGGCTAAGTAGTAATCCTAATAATCTTGAATTGATAAAGAATTTTTATAGTGAGAGAGGAGCTGGATTAGTAGATTATTTGAATCATCAAGGACCACAGGAAGATGCAAGTGGTGAGACTGCATTTTATTTAGTTAAAAATGCAATTGGTCAGCCGTGTATGTTTTTTTCGTTGAAATGCGGGGCATTATTTGAACCGTTTGATGAAGAAAAAATGGAAAAACAAATTCAACAGGCAAAAAATATTTTAGATATGCTTTCTAATCCTCATGCTGATGAAAAAAAACGAAAAAAACTATTTTCCGAATTGGAAAGTATTCGGCAACAGGGTAATATGACAGTTGATCAAGTAATAACGGCTGTTGCCGAAAGCGCCAATAGCCAGAAAACAACATATCAAAATGCTTTAAAGTTGCTTGAAAATGATAGAATACGAGAAGGAAAGCGCCCAATTCTTAGAGTAGGAAAAACGTATTCCGGTGTTGAGATAACACATTTTTGTACGGATGATAATGTTGTTGGAATGATGAAAGAGAATTGGAAAAAAGAAGGATTCCGTTATCCTATCGGTCAAACTCTTTTTTGGTATAAAATTGTTCCAATTATTTGTAGGTTACAGGAAAATGCAGGATGTCAGTTTGTATTTTTATTTGCAGCGGATAAAACACCAGATGGTACACTTACTACATATTATAATGTTGCTTTAAAATTTGAAAAACTGCAGAATGTCGGCACTAATAAACCGTTTTATGATTTTTGTTGTGAATTTATGAGTCAAGAGGTTAATAGTTTAAAACAAGGAAGAGAATTCTTTTTGAATAACTTTAATCCTGATATAGATGATGAAATTATTTAATAAGAGGATATATATTGTTTACTGAAATCAGAACCACCATTGAAAGGAAGTCCTGATTTATCTTAACAGCTCTGTAATGTTGATCGTCAGATCATCGTAAATACATACCTGTATATCATCATCAAAACTGTACAGATCTGTCAGTTCTTCTTTTTCTAAATCATATACATTAACGGTTCGCATGGACGGATTTACAATCCAGTATTCCCGGACTCCTGCAGAACGGTATTTGAATAACTTCACACCGTAATCAGTTCGTTTCGTACTTGGAGACGCAATCTCGATGATCCAGTCCGGTGCACCGTTACATCCACGATCATCCAGCTTAGACTTGTCACAAATAACGCTGATATCAGGTTCAACGTATGTTTTATCATCATTATTCAGAAAAACAGCGAATGGAGCGGGATAGATCTTGCAGAGACCGTTATTTTTTTTAATATACTCACGGATTTCTGCTGATAAATTCATAACAAGCTCCTGATGTAATCTGTTTGGCAGAGCCATATCATAGATAACACCGTCGATCAGTTCTGCACGCTGTCCTTCTGGAAGAGAATAGATGTAATCGGTTGTGTAAGTGTTTTCTTTTGGTAATGGCATATGCGGGATACCTCCTTTGCATAAACTGTCTACAGATATTATAATCAAAAAACAATAGAAATTCAAGGAAAGCACCGGAAACTCAGGGATTTCGCTTTTAACTTTTTTATCTATGCATTTTTATAAATAATCCAGT
>OMBP01000988.1_pt1 | contig 13688 bp, 8 predicted proteins | sample 1644911 | NCBI WGS metagenome assembly OMBP01 (sample SAMEA103958122, study PRJEB25191) | human gut metagenome | biome: human-associated habitat [ENVO:00009003]; feature: intestine environment [ENVO:2100002]; material: feces | place: Germany | collected 2013/2015 | reverse complement strand
AGGTAGATACACCTCAGAACCTTTACAATACACCTAACAACATCTTCGTTGCTGGATTCATCGGATCACCTCAGATGAACCTTATCGACGCAGAAGTTAAGGCTAACGGTTCACAGGTTGACCTTGTACTTTCTGATACAGTTACAATTACTCTTCCAGTTGAGAAGAGCAAGAAGCTTATCGATGGCAACTATGTTGGTAAGACAGTTGTAGTTGGTATCCGTCCAGAGGATGTTAAGGATGATGCAGAATTCATCGCTAAGAATGCAGATTCTAAGTTTACAGCTACAGTTAAGGTATACGAATTACTTGGTGCAGAAGTTAACCTTCACTATGAAATCGGTGATGTAACATGTACAGCTAAGGTAAATCCTCGTACAACAGCAAGACCTGGTGATGAAGTAACATTTGCTATGGATGTTGAAAGACTTCATGTATTCGATAAGGAAACAGAAATCGTTATCACACACTAATTATTAAATGAATCTTAATTATGAAGGGGAAATGCAATAAATTTGCATTTCCCCTTTTTTTTTTTGCCGTTTTGCTTTACAATAAGATAGAATATGTACGAATAAAAGGTAAGTGGTAGACAGAAAGGGATAACAATGATATCTAATAGAATTTTACAGACAACTGTAGATGGACTTAAGGCTATTTCACGAGTGGATTTGTGCATTGTGGATGCAGATAAGAATGTTGCAGCCAAGACTTTTGATAATGTTTCAGAATGCCTTGCGGATGCGATTAGTTTTATTGATTCGCCAGCAGAAAGTCAGGCAGTTAATGGTTTTCAGTTTTTTAAGGTTGAAGATGATGGCAATCTTGAATATATAATCATGGCAAGAGGAACAAGTGATGATGTATATATGGTTGGAAAGCTTACTGCATTTCAGATACAGAATCTGCTTGTAGCATATAAGGAGAGATTCGATAAAGATAACTTTATCAAGAATCTTCTTCTTGATAATCTTCTTCGAGTTGATATGTATACAAGAGCAGAGAAACTTCATATTGAAACTGATGTTAAGAGAGTTGTATATATTATTGAGACTAAGCACGAAAAGGATACTAATGCTTTAGAGACAGTAAGAACTCTTTTTGCTAATAAAACAAGAGATTTCATTACAGCAGTTGACGAAAAGAGTATAATTCTTGTTAAGGAAGTTAAAGGCAATGAGTCATATGATGAACTTGACAAGACAGCTGATGTTATAATTGATATGTTAAGCACTGAGGCGATGAGTGCGGCACATGTTGCTTATGGTACAATTGTTAATGACATAAGAGAGGTTTCAAGATCTTACAAGGAAGCTAAGATGGCACTTGATGTGGGAAAGATTTTCTACAGCAATAAGAATGTTGTTGCTTACAACAGATTAGGAATAGGTCGTCTTATATATCAGCTTCCTATACCATTATGTCAGATGTTCATTAAGGAGATATTTGAAGGAAAGGCTCCTGATGATTTTGATGATGAGACTTTGTCAACAATTAACAAGTTCTTTGAGAACAGCCTTAATGTTTCAGAAACATCAAGACAGCTTTACATTCATAGAAATACACTTGTTTACAGACTTGATAAAATACAGAAGATAACCGGGCTTGACCTCAGAGTGTTTGATGATGCAATAACATTTAAGATTGCTCTTATGGTAGTTAAGTACATGAAGTATATGGAAAGTAAAGATACATTTTAGTAATTTTTGGAGGAAATGATACATGATAATCATGGAAGATGTTACGAAGACATATTCCACTGGCGTTGCTGCGCTTAATGGAATTAATCTTCACATCCAGAAAGGTGAATTCGTATTTATAGTAGGTAAGAGTGGTTCAGGTAAGTCGACTCTTATCAAACTATTACTTAAGGAATTAGATCCTACATCAGGTAAGATATATGTTAATAAGAAATATCTCAATAAGATAACAAGAAAGAAGCTTCCGTATCTTAGAAGAGATATTGGTGTAGTATTCCAGGATTTCCGTCTGTTACCAGACAGAAATGTATATGAGAATATCGCATTTGCACAGAAGGTAGTAGAAGCTCCTAACAGAAAGATTAAGTCAAGAGTACTTGCGATGCTTTCCATGGTAGGACTTCTTGACAAATATAAGGCTTTTCCTAATGAGTTATCAGGTGGTGAGCAGCAGAGAATCGCAATTGCAAGAGCGTTGGTTAACAAGCCGGCTATATTGTTGTGCGACGAGCCAACAGGTAACCTTGATCCTGCCAATTCTAATGAAATCATGAAGATTCTTAATCAGGTTAATAAGCAGGGAACAACAGTACTTGTAGTTACCCATAATATGGAGATAGTTCAGCAGATGAAGAAGAGAACTATTACTATGAGTGAAGGAAAGATTATCAGCGATCAGGAAAAGGGTGGTTATTTCTATGAAGATTAGGTCATTAGCATATCATATTAAAGATGGATTTAAGAATATCCATCGTAATAAGATGTTCTCACTGGCATCAATAGCAACAATTACAGCATGTATATTCCTTTTTGGAGTATTCTATTCTATAGTGGTTAATTTTCAGTATATGATTAAGAAGGCTGAGACAGAGGTCTGTGTAACAGTTTTCTTTGACGAAAATCTCAGTGAGACGGATATTAAGAAGCTTGGAGATGAAATCAGCAAAAGAGAAGAAGTATCAAGAGTTCAGTATGTATCAGCTGATGATGCATGGGAAAGCTTCAAGGGTGAGTATTTCGCCGCATATCCTGAACTTGCAGAAGGCTTCAAGGATGATAATCCTTTAGCTAATTCTTCTTCTTATGAAGTATATCTTAAGGATGCAAGTAATCAGGGTACACTGGTTAAGTACCTTGAGAATAAGGATGGAATAAGACAGGTTAACCGTTCAGAGGTTACAGCAAGCGGACTTGCCAGTGCAGCAAGACTTGTAAGTTATGTTGCAGTTGCAGTAATTGTTGTTCTTCTTGCGGTATCTATATTCCTTATTACTAATACAATTGTAATTGGTATTACAGTACGAAAAGATGAGATATCAATCATGAAATATATAGGAGCTACGGATGCATTTGTTAATGCACCATTCTTCGTAGAAGGTATCGTTATAGGACTTATAGGTGCTATTATTCCGGTAGCAATATTGAGGTATATTTATGGTGGAGTTGTTAATTTTGTTCTTGGAAAATTCTCTGTTTTACAGAATATATTAGCATTTATGCCAGCATCAGAAGTATTTGAGGTACTTATTCCGGTAGCAGTTATTCTTGGAATTGGTATTGGTCTTATAGGAAGTTTCTTCGCTGTAAGAAAGCATGCCGATGTATAGTTTCGGATAGTTTTTGGGGGCTTTTGCAAACGGATGCAGAAGTCCCTGTTTGTTTTTAGAAAACATTTTAATTATGGTAAAGGAGTGGCTGTATGGAGAAAGCACTGTTTTGTAACAATTTAATAAAGAAAATAACAGCGGCACTCATGATTGTAATGCTGCTTATACCGTATTGTTTTGCACAGGTTACATTTGGAGATAATAAGTCGGATCTGAAGAATGCCCAGAACCAGCAGAATGATATACAGAATAAAAAGAAAGAAACAGAAGACAAGATTGCTCAGCTTAAGGCGCAGAGTTCAGATCTTACATCTCTTATTCAGGGACTGGATGCCCAGATGGGAGAATTGTCAGCGTCATTGGATGATATTAATACGCAGATTGCAACATTAGAAGCTGAGATTGAGGAGACACAGGCACAGCTTGAGCAGGCTGAGGCTGATAAGGAAAGCCAGTATGAGGCTATGAAGCTTCGAATCCAGTTTATGTATGAGCATAATGATTATACATATGTTGAAGTGCTTTTATCATCACAGAGTATGGCGGATATGCTTAATAAATTTGAGTATATTAATAAGATATCAGAGTATGACAGACAGATGCTTGAGGAATATCAGTCAACGATTAATCTTATATCATCTTCTAAAATAAAGCTTGAAGAAGATAAAGAGACTCTGACTGCCAGTCAGGAGGCACTTCAGGCACAGGTTGATGCACTTGAGGTTGTCCAGAATGAGAAGAATGCCCAGCTTAATGCTTTGAGTAAGAATACGGCTGATCAGATGGCTTATAAGAAACAGCTCGAAGCTGACGAGAAGAAGCTCGATGCAGAGATTGCTTCTATAACAGCCAAGATTAAGGCAGAGGAAGCAAGCGGAGTTACTCCGTCTAACAGATATGATGGCGGAACTTTCAAATGGCCAACAACAAGTACAAGAATAACTTCTCCATATGGAGATACATCTGACAGAACTTCACCACATAAAGGTGTGGATATTGGAGCAGTCAGAGCAGGCGTTTCAGGTGATCCTGTATATGCGGCTTATGACGGTAAAGTTGTAATTGCACACAGACAGAGCGAATATTACTCAACAGCGGGTAATTATGTGATGATTTATCATGGTAATGGACTGTATACGAGATACCTGCATCTTGATAGTTTAAATGTATCAGTAGGAGCCCAGGTGACGAAGGGACAGAAGCTTGGTGTTATGGGGAATACGGGTAATTCATTTGGCGCACATCTGCATTTTGATGTAATGCTCGATGATGGAAAAACTCGCCAATATGTTAATCCTATGCCATATTTTAATAAATAATTCAACTTAATAGGAGGACTCAATGGAATATGATAATAACAGACCTTTTTCTTCGGAAGGGGCCGCACAGGAACGAAAGAGAAAACATGCTTTAGGCAAAGGCGTTATTATTGGTGTTGTGGCAACACTGATGGTTGTGATACTGGCGTTGTCATGCGTATTCATTGGACTTATAAGAAGTGGTAATATCCATATTGGAATGGACGGACGTATATATGTTCAGGATGTTGGAACAAGTGATAACGAAGGAATCGGAACTAAGGTTGAAGGTAAGCTGAATGCTTTGGATTCGCTGCTTGGAGATGGATTCTACTTTGATGATGTAGATGATGAAAAGGCTGCAGACAACATTTTTAAGGCATATCTTGCTGCATATGGTGATAAATATACGGTTTATTATACGCCGGAAGAATATAAGTCAATGATGGAGTCAACATCAGGTTCTTTCTATGGAATTGGTGCGGTATGCCAGAAGGCTGACGACGGTTCAATACTTATATCAGAAGCATATGAGGATGCACCGGCATATAAGGCTGGTATCAGAAATGGAGATAAGGTAACAGAGGTTAATGGCGAGGATATTACAGGAATGGATCTTTCTGTAGCGGTTGCTCTTATTAAGGGTGAGAAGGGTACAGATGTTAATCTTACTGTTATGAGAAATGGCGAGAAGCTGAGTTTCACAGTTACAAGAGACAAGATTGATATTAAGACTGTTTCATCAGAGGTACTTGAGAATAATATTGGATATATCTATATTTCACAGTTTGATGATGTTACAACAGAGCAGTTTAAATCGGCTGTTGATGACCTTCAGAAGCAGGGAATTACAGGACTTGTAATTGATATAAGAAATAATCCTGGCGGAGTTCTTAAGACTGTGGCTGATATGCTAGATTATATTCTTCCGAACGGACTTATCGTGTATACAGAGACTAAGTCTGGTAAGAGACAGGAATATTCAGGTTCTGATAATCATGAGCTTAATATTCCGATGGCAGTTTTGGTAAATGGCAATAGTGCAAGTGCATCTGAGATATTTGCCGGTGCAATGCAGGATTATGATAAGGCACAGATAATCGGAACACAGACATTTGGTAAGGGCATTGTGCAGACAATCCGTCCGCTTACTGATGGAAGTGCGGTTAAGTATACAATTGCCAAATATTTTACTCCTAAGGGACAGGATATTCACGGCAAGGGAGTGACACCAGACAGTATTGTGGAGCTTCCGGATGATGCGACTGAAGATGTGCAGTTGAAGGCAGCAGTAGAGTATCTCAATGGAAAAATGAGTGTCAGCGCGGCAGAATAACGAATATAGAGGTATGGAATAAAGTACAGGACAAATCGAATGTTTGTTCTGTGCTTTTTGGCTGTTATATTGTATAATGAAAAAAATGCATTTAATAGGGAGGGATTATGGACAGATTTGTATTACATTCGGATTTTAAGCCGATGGGCGACCAGCCGCAGGCTATTGAAGCACTTACAAAGGGCTTTGAGGAAGGCAATCAGTTTGAGACTCTAGTTGGTGTAACCGGTTCTGGTAAAACATTTACAATGGCGAACATTATACAGAATGTTCAGAAACCTACACTTATTATAAGCCATAATAAGACACTGGCAGCGCAGTTGTATGGGGAGATGAAGGAGTTCTTTCCAGAGAATGCGGTTGAGTACTTTGTCTCCTATTATGATTATTACCAGCCAGAGGCCTATGTACCTCAGAGTGACACTTATATTGCGAAGGATTCATCTATTAATGATGAAATTGATAAATTAAGACATTCGGCAACAGCGGCACTTTCTGAAAGAAATGATGTTATTATCGTTGCTTCGGTTTCATGTATATATGGATTAGGTGCGCCGGTTGATTATAAGAACATGGTTATTTCGCTTCGTCCGGGAATGGAGAAGGACAGGGATGATTGCATAAGAAAGCTTATTGATATCCAGTATGTAAGGAACGACCAGGATTTTAAGCGAGGAACCTTCAGGGTAAGAGGCGATGTTGTTGAAGTGTATCCTTCATCATCATCAGGTGATGCCATAAGAGTTGAATTCTTTGGTGATGAAGTGGACAGAATAAGTGAGATAGATTCCCTTACAGGCGAAGTTAAAGGCGTTCTTGAACATATTGCGATATTCCCTAACTCACATTATGTTGTTGAGAAGGAGAAGATGGACGCTGCGATTGAGAATATCAAGGCAGAGCTTGCCGAGAGAGTGAAGTATTTCAAGAGTGAGGATAAGCTTCTAGAGGCACAGAGAATTGAAGAGAGAACGAATTTTGATATAGAGATGATGCAGGAGACAGGCTTTTGTTCAGGAATAGAGAATTATTCAAGACATTTGGCAGGACTTCCGGCAGGGTGTCCTCCGTATACGCTGATGGATTATTTTCCAGATGATTTTCTTATTATTGTGGATGAGTCGCATATCACAATTCCGCAGATTCGAGGCATGTATGCCGGTGACCAGTCAAGAAAGACTACGCTTGTAGATTATGGCTTCAGACTGCCATCTGCGAAGGACAACAGACCGCTTAATTTCAGTGAGTTTGAGAGCAAGATTTCACAGATGCTTTTCGTATCAGCAACACCAAGCACATACGAGGCAGAGCATGAACTTATGAGAACCGAGCAGGTTATAAGACCTACCGGACTTCTTGACCCGGAGATAACTGTTAAGCCGATTGAAGGACAGATTGATGACCTTATATCAGAGATTAATAAGGAAACTGCCAAGAAGAACAAGGTGCTTGTTACTACACTTACCAAGAGAATGGCGGAGGACCTTACTGATTATCTTAAAGAGGCAGGAATCAGGGTTAAGTATCTTCATGCAGATATTGATACGCTTGAGCGTCAGAAGATTATAAGAGATATGCGTCTTGATGGATTTGATGTTCTTGTTGGAATCAACCTGCTACGAGAAGGTCTGGATATTCCTGAAATCAGCCTTGTTGCAATACTTGATGCTGATAAGGAAGGCTTCTTAAGAACAGAGACATCGCTTATACAGACGATTGGTCGAGCTGCAAGAAATGCAGAGGGACATGTTATCATGTATGCAGACAAGATTACTGAATCTATGGAAAAGGCTATTTCAGAGACAGAACGAAGAAGAAAGATTCAGCAGGAGTATAATGATGAGCATGGAATTACTCCACAGACAATCAAGAAGGCAGTAAGAGATCTGATAAGTATAAGCAAGGCAGCGGAACCGGGTGATGCTTCCGGAAAGCTTAAGGTTGATTATGAATCTATGAGCATCAAAGAGCTTGAGAAGGTTAAGACGCAGGTTGAGAAGAACATGCGTAAGGCAGCAGCAGAGCTTAACTTTGAGGAGGCTGCACAGCTTCGTGACAAGATGATTGAGATTAATAAATATATTTATGAAGGAAAAAAACATGGCTGATAGTAAGTTAAAGAAAGAGATTGAAAGAGGCAGTTACAAGAACTGCATAAGGATAAAGGGTGCAAGAGAGCATAATCTTAAAGGAATAGATGTTGATATTCCAAGAGACAAGCTTGTTGTGCTTACAGGACTTTCAGGTTCGGGAAAGTCGAGTCTTGCATTTGATACAATATATGCAGAAGGTCAGAGAAGATATATGGAATCACTGTCTTCATATGCAAGACAGTTCTTGGGACAGATGGAAAAGCCTGATGTTGACAGTATTGAAGGACTTTCACCGGCTATATCTATAGACCAGAAGTCAACTAACAGAAATCCGCGTTCTACAGTAGGAACTGTTACAGAGATATATGATTATTTCCGACTTCTCTATGCAAGAATTGGTATTCCGCATTGCCCGAAATGCGGACGGGAAATCAACAAACAGACAGTTGACCAGATGGTTGATGTTATTATGGCGCTTCCTGAAAGAACTAAGATTCAGGTTCTTGCACCTGTTGTCCGTGGACGAAAGGGTGAGCATGTAAAGCTGTTTGAGCAGGCAAAGAAGAGCGGATTTGTGCGTGTTATTGCTGATGGAAGTATGTATGAGCTTACAGACGAGATTAAGCTTGATAAGAATAAGAAGCATAATATTGAGATTGTTGTAGACAGACTTTCTGTAAGAGACGGAATCCAGAAACGACTTACAGATTCTATTGAGACAGCTCTTAAGCTTGCCGAAGGTCTTATGACAGTAGATGTTATTGATGGTGAGACACTTAATTTCAGCCAGAGCTTTTCCTGCCCAGACTGTGGTATAAGTGTTGATGAGGTTGAGCCAAGAAGCTTTTCGTTCAACAATCCATTTGGCGCATGCCCGGACTGTTTCGGACTTGGTTATACAATGAAGTTTGATGCAGAGCTGCTTATACCGGATGAGAGTCTCAGCATTGATGAAGGTGCTATTGTCGGAATGGGATGGCAGTCATCTAAGGATGAGGGCAGCTTTAGCAGGGCGATTCTTGATGCACTTGCAGAGGAATATGGATTTTCATTAAAGACACCATTCAAGGATTATCCTGATGATATTAAGGATATTTTTATCAATGGTACTAAGGGACATTCTGTAAAGGTTAAATATAAAGGCCAGCGCGGAGAGGGTGTATACGATGTCGCATTTGAAGGTCTTATTAAGAATATGGAGAGAAGATACAGAGAGACATATTCTGATAATACTAAGCAGCAGTATGAGGAGTTTATGAGAATCAGACCTTGTTCGGCCTGTCACGGACAGAGACTTAAACCGTCTTCACTTGCTGTTACTATTGCAGATAAGAACATATATGAGATTACTAACATGTCTATTATAAAGCTTCAGGAATTCCTTGAGAATATGAAGCTTTCAGAGAGACAGCTGTTTATTGGTGCAGAGATTCTTAAGGAAATCAAGGCGAGAATTAAGTTCCTTGTAGATGTAGGGCTTGATTATCTGGCACTTTCGCGTGCCACAGGAACTCTGTCAGGCGGTGAAGCACAGAGAATCAGGCTTGCAACACAGATTGGTTCAGGTCTTGTAGGAGTTGCCTATATTCTGGATGAACCTAGTATCGGACTTCACCAGAGGGATAATGACAAGCTGCTAGGAACTCTGACACATTTGCGCGATCTTGGTAACTCAGTTATTGTTGTTGAACATGATGAGGATACTATGTTTGCAGCCGATTATATTGTGGATATCGGACCAGGCGCAGGAAGAAATGGTGGAGAAGTTGTCGCAACAGGAACTGCTGCGGACATTATGGCGTGCAAGGACTCACTTACAGGTGCATATCTGTCAGGAAGAATCAAGATACCTGTACCGGCAGAGCGTAGAAAGCCTGCTGGCTGGATTAAGGTAAGAGGCGCAAGGGAGAATAATCTTAAGAATATTGATGTAGATATTCCGCTTGGAGTTGTCACATGCGTAACAGGTGTGTCAGGCTCAGGCAAGAGTTCACTTGTTAATGAGATTCTTTACAAGCACCTTGCAAAGTCGCTTAACAGGGCGAGATGTATTGCGGGCGACCATGATGGAATTGACGGAATAGAGCAGCTTGATAAGGTCATTAATATTGATCAGTCACCAATTGGACGAACACCAAGGTCTAATCCGGCAACCTATACAGGTGTATTTGACATGATAAGAGACCTGTTTGCAACGACTAAGGATGCCAAGGAGCGAGGATATACGAAGGGCAGATTCAGCTTTAATGTTAAAGGTGGAAGATGTGAGGCATGTTCAGGCGACGGTATTATCAAGATAGAGATGCATTTCCTGCCGGATGTGTATGTACCTTGTGAAGTCTGTGAGGGTAAGCGTTACAACAGAGAAACTCTTGAAGTAAAATACAAGGATAAGAGCATATATGATGTTCTTGACATGACTATTGAGGATGCAGTTGATTTCTTTGAAAATGTGCCAAGCATAAGAAGAAAGATTGAGACTCTCAACGAGGTTGGCTTGTCTTACGTCAAGCTTGGACAGCCATCAACTGAGCTTTCAGGTGGTGAGGCACAGAGAATCAAGCTTGCAACAGAGCTTTCAAGAAGAAGCACAGGAAAGACTATATATATTCTTGATGAGCCTACAACCGGTCTGCATTTTGCCGATGTCCACAAGCTTGTCAATATCCTTCACAGGCTTGCAGAGGGTGGCAACACTGTAGTTGTTATTGAACATAATCTTGATGTTATTAAGACAGCAGATTATATTATAGATATGGGACCAGAGGGGGGCGACCGCGGCGGAACTGTTATTGCCAAGGGAACGCCTGAGGAGATTGTTAAGGTTAAGAAGTCTTATACCGGACAGTATGTTAAGAAGTATCTGGAAGAGAAGTAAGATTAAGAAGTGAATGAACGTATATCTGGGAAGTGTATGCAAGGGATGTCGGTTTGATATTTTGGGGAGTAGAATGGAGGCAGTTATGATAAAAGGGATTATCTTTGATATGGACGGAGTTATGATTGATACGGAAAATCAGTCTAATCTTGGCTGGCTGTGGGCAGCTTCCCAGAAAAATGTAGAGATGCCATTATGGCTTATCGACAGTTTTAAAGGTGCACCGGCAAAGCTTAGTCAGAGCTTTTTTGATGATTATTATCATGGAGAGCAGGATTACTGGGAAATGCGGACAATGCGCACAGACCATGTTTACAAAATCAGGGAGACAGAGGAAGTTCCGGTTAAGCCGGGGCTTCATATGCTGCTTAATTATATTAAGGATAATGGACTCAAATGTGCTGTTGCAACTTCAACACAGAAATCAAGTGCTGAAAAGAGTCTTCACAGAATAGGAGCATGGGATTATCTTTCTGGTGTTGTATATGGAGATGAGGTTGAGCATGGAAAGCCTGAGCCGGACATATTCTTAAGGGCAGCAGGTTTTATCGGCTGTGAACCGTCAGAATGTGTAGTCATTGAGGACAGTATTAATGGCATTAAAGCAGGATATGCAGCAGGCATGAAGGTAATTCATATACCTGATACTATTGAGATTAACGATGACATCCGAAGACTGACTTCAGTTGTATGCCATTCTTTATCTGATGTGCCTGATATTATAGACACATGGAATGAGGGAAAGGTTGCTGATGTTGAAGGTTATTATGAAAATGCCAAGATAAACCGTGTGTATGTTGACAGAGTGCATGTTAAGAAAGCATTTGCAGAATACACAGCAGCTTATAATGCAGATGACCCTAAGATTAAATTAAAAATTGACCACACTTACAGAGTTGCAGCTTTGTGCGAAAGAATTGCAAAGGCAGCTGGAATGTGTGTCTATGATGTTGAGCTGGCATGGTTATCCGGAATGCTTCATGATGTTGGAAGATTTGAACAGATAAAGCGTTATAACACATTTTCAGATGCGGACTCTGTTGATCATGCAAAATTCGGTGCAGACCTGTTGTTCAAAGATGGTCTTATCAGTACTTTTCTTAATGGAATGGTCAAATGTACAGGCTACAAGCCAGGAGCATTAGAGAATCGATATAGTTCTGATGGAGTATTTCTGTATGACAGATTGAATAAATCGGACATGGAAATGCTTGAACTTGCAATAAGGTGTCACAATATGTATAGAATTCCGCAAGGACTTAATCGCCGCGAGCAGGCATTCTGCAATGTGCTTCGTGACGCTGATAAGGTTGATATATTTAAGGTTAATATTGATACTCCACTTGAAGAAATATATAACACTACGACTGAAGAACTGATGAAGAGTGATATTACAGATGAAGTGTTAGAAGCGTTTGATGAGGAACACTGTATACTCAAAGCAATAAGACGCACACCGGCTGATACTGTTATTGGTCATGTATCACTTGCTTATGAGCTTGTGTATGATGAGAGCGTGCGGATTACTGTGGAACAGGGCTATCTTGCAAAGCTTATGCATTTTCATTCTGATAATGAGGAGACCAACAGAAAGATGGCGATGGTCAGAGAGAAGATGGATTCTTATGTGAAGAAGAGAATTGGGGAGAAAGATGCATAGATAAGGCTTGTATGGAGGAGAATTAGCAAGATAGGAATTGGGGAGAATTAAGGCTTGTCATAAGTGGCAAGTTTAACTATAATGTATATATAAATACACAAGATTGGAGATTGATCATGGATCAGGAGAAAGTTATTGTCATTGACTTCGGTGGTCAGTACAACCAGCTGGTTGCGCGCCGTGTCCGTGAATGTAATGTATATTGTGAGATCTATTCTTACAAGACAGACCTGGCGCAGATTAAGGCCATGAACCCTAAAGGAATTATCCTTACGGGTGGTCCTAACAGCTGTTATGAAGATGGCGCGCCAACATGTACTAAAGAACTTTTCGAACTTGGTGTACCTGTACTTGGTCTTTGCTATGGCGCACAGCTTATGCAGCATGTGCTTGGTGGCAAGGTTGAGAAGGCACCAGTAAGAGAGTATGGAAAGACAGAAACATTTGTAGATAAGAGCAGCGCTTTATTCTCAGATGTCTCAGAGAAAACTATTGTGTGGATGAGCCATTTTGATTACATCTCACAGATTGCACCAGGATTCAAGATTGTTGCCCACACAGCAGACTGCCCAGTTGCAGCAGCAGAGTGTACAGAGAAGAATCTTTATGCAATCCAGTTCCACCCAGAGGTTCTTCATACTCAGGAAGGAACCAAGATGCTTCACAACTTTGTTCGTGGAGTATGCGGATGTGCCGGAACATGGAAGATGGATGCATTTGTTGAGAATACAATTAAGGAAATCCGCGAGAAGGTTGGCAGTGGCAAGGTTTTACTTGCTCTTTCAGGTGGTGTTGATTCATCTGTTGCAGCCGGACTTCTTTCAAGAGCTATTGGAAAGCAGCTTACATGCGTATTCGTAGACCACGGTCTTCTCCGTAAAGATGAAGGAGATGAAGTTGAGAGCGTATTTGGACCAGAAGGACAGTTCGACCTTAACTTTATAAGAGTTAATGCACAGGAAAGATATTACTCTAAGCTTGCAGGCGTTACTGAGCCAGAAGCTAAGAGAAAGATTATAGGGGAAGAGTTTATCCGTGTATTTGAGGAAGAAGCCAAGAAAATTGGTGCAGTTGACTTCCTTGCACAGGGAACTATATATCCAGACGTTGTAGAGA
>OMBP01000987.1_pt1 | contig 13691 bp, 10 predicted proteins | sample 1644911 | NCBI WGS metagenome assembly OMBP01 (sample SAMEA103958122, study PRJEB25191) | human gut metagenome | biome: human-associated habitat [ENVO:00009003]; feature: intestine environment [ENVO:2100002]; material: feces | place: Germany | collected 2013/2015 | reverse complement strand
GCAAGAGTTTGTGGGGAGGTGGGCGGATTGTGTGGGTATATGTCATTTTCAGACCGTTGGAAGTGCGTCGGCACTTAGTGAACGTACCTCACGAAGTGAGGCAGTGAACTTAGTGTCCGCTACGCACTTTCACGAGCGGGAGCGTGTCTGGAAATGACATATACCCACACAATCCGCCCCACAGACCAACACAAAACACTTGCAATTACTGATTGTTTTGATATAATTAACTAGTATATGAAAAGTTAACGAAGGAGTAGTAAATATGCCAGTTTGGAGTATTGTTTTATTGATAGTTATTGCTGTACTTATAGCAGCACTTGTTGCACTTACTATTGTGGGTAGAAAGCTTCAGAAGAAGCAGGAAGCTAATAATGCACAGTTAGAGGCTGCAAAGCAGGTTATGTCGATGCTTGTCATTGATAAGAAGATGATGAAGATGAAAGATGCCGGACTTCCTAAGATGGTCTTAGACCAGACACCTAAGGCATTCAGAGGTCGTAAGATGCCAATCGTTAAGGCAAAGATTGGACCAAGAGTTATGTCACTTATGTGTGATCCTAAGGTATTTGACCAGATTCCAATTAAGGCAGAAGTCAAGGCAGAAGTAAGTGGTATCTATATTGTAGGCATCAAGTCTGTAAGAGGTGGAAAGATTGTAGTTCCTGAAAAGAAAAAGAAGGGATTTTTTAAGAAGAATAAGTAAGGATGAGAGGCTGCATCAGCGGATTGCTGGTGTGGTCTTTTTTTATGCCACGAAGGTCAGGTGTGGATGTGTAGTTTTGCAATGAAAATTGGGAAATACGGACGAAATGGCTGTTTTTATATGAATTAGTAGGTTTATTGGACTTCGATATATTAGAGAATTAGGGATGAAAACCTGCTAATATATCTGATGTGTGCGGATTAGTAGGTCGTTTTGTGAAATTGCTGGCTGATTTAGATGAAATATGAGCCTGCGTGCCTGGAAAATACCTACTAAATTCAATTTAACTTGCAAGTTAGTAGGTCATTGAAGTTGATATAATAAAAAATAATGATTTATTGACATACGAAACAGATTGAATAAGGGGAGTTAGTAGGTTTTTGCCAATAAGTAAGCAAAAAGACAACTCCCAACAAGCAAGGTTTCCCAACGGGAAACCAAAGCAAACTGTAAATTGGGTGAAGTGTAAGGTCATGATGGAGGTATGTTGTAGTTTCAGACCGTTGGAAAGGCGTCGGCACTTGGCAAACGCACCTCACGAAGTGAGGCAGTGCACCTAGTACCGCTACGTCTTTTCACGAGCGGGAGCGTGTCTGAAAGGACAACATACCTCCATCATGACCGCCCACTTCAAACCAATCTACACAAGTGCCTTGTTTTCCTCGTACATCTTCTCAATAAGATCCTGCACATCCTTGGCAAGATTTTTTTTCTGCTCGCGGTCCATGCTGGCGACATCGATTGGCTTGCCAAATTCAAGGACAGTGTGAGTCTTTTTAAAGAATGGAAGGTGGTCTTCTAATGCAGCAGCTGTGTTGTTCTGTACCATAGGAATAATCCTGCAGCCTGATTTTTCAGCAAGCTTAAAGCTTCCTGCATGGAAAGGAAGAACACCATCAATGCTTTTATTTCTTGTTCCTTCAGGGAATATAACAATTGAAGTTCCAGCTTTAAGGTAATCAATACCGGTAAGGATAGTCTTTAAACCTTCTTTCATATTCTTTCTGTCAAGGAAGAGGCAGTAAAGATATTTCATCCATATATTAAGAAGAGGAACTTTTTCAATCTCTTTCTTGGCAACAAAGCCAGTTCTGGGTTTCATGTATGTGTAAGAAATAATTGTGTCGAAGAAACCATGGTGATTGCCTACAAAAAGTACAGCTTCTCCGTCTTTAGGGAGGTTTTCAAGTCCTTTTACAGTTGTTGTAACACCAGACAGAAAAAGAACAACCTTAAAAACACCCTGAACAAAGCGGAGACTTCCGCGATCCTTAGCATCCTGATTGAACTTGCCAATAAGCCAGAATACAGGAAGCATTATAAGGCTGGCAAAGAATATTATTATTGCAAATATAACGATTAATATGAGTCTTATCATTGTATGTTCTCCATTTCATTTTTGATATTAAGTTAAGCCTGGTAGCGCGAGATATCTCAACTCTTTACATAGGCCTTTGCTCCACTAGAATAGTGAATTTCACCTTCATTAGTCACAAATACAGCTTCAATACCGTCAAGGCTTTCAATAAGCTTCATGCCATCATCAAGACCCAGACAGAAGCAGGTAGTGCTTAAGCAGTCTCCGGTAAGCGAATCCTTTGATAGAATAGTAACATCGGACAGGTCATTGTCATAAGAATAGCCTGTAGCCGGGTTAAGTATATGATGGTAAAATGTGCCGTCATCAGCATAGAAATACCGCTCATAGTTGCCAGATGATACAACAGAGGAATCATCAACAGAAAGAGCAACCAGCACTTCATTATTGGCTGCAAATGGCTTCCTTACGCCGATTCCAAAGTTATCCGTATTAGTTTTCTTACCTATACATAAAACATTGCCACCAAGATTGATTATAGCACGTTTTACACCATTTTCTTCAAGAAAATCTTTGATTTTGTCGGCAATATAGCCTTTAGCAACAGCTCCGAGGTCAAGGATGACATCATCAGGCTTGCTGATTGAATAAGTACCATCACCGTTATCGGACACACTGACTCTGGTGTAATCAACATGTGTCAAAGCTTCGGCAATACGTCCGCTGTCAGGAACTTTCGGTGATTCCGCGGTGAAGTCCCACAGTCTGGAAACGCTTCCGATTGTTATGTCAAATGCTCCATTACTCAAAGCAGCATATTCAAGTCCGGCACTTACTAATTCATACATTTCCTTAGATATGCTTGTTGTCTGGTTAGAATTAACCTTTGATAACTCGCTATCTTCCTTAGTCCTTGAAAAAATGTTTTCGTAGTAGTCACACAGATTAAGAGCTTCCGTAAGAGTATTCTTAGAAACACTTGTGTATGAGTCAATCTGCACAAATGTGTTTAACTTAAAGCCGTTCACAGACTCCGGGGTAGTCAGTGTAACTGCAGGTTTTTCGCAGGCGGTAAGCACAAAGCCCAGAGCCAGAATAACAGTAAACACATATGAAAAGCATTTTATTTTATTAAATTTCTTCATAGAATAATTACCGGAATAAACCGGCATCCTCCAAAAATTATTAACACATTGAGATTATAACAGTTTAACGCTGTATAAAAAAGTGAAATTAGTGTGAAATTACTTTTATTTTTTTGATAAATGTGCTATAAATATAAGGCTTGCTGTTAGGCAGAAATGTTTATGTATGTAGAAATGAGGAAGTATATGAAAAAGAAGTTATTTAGTGTGTTACTTGTAGGTGCACTTGCAGCATCATTAGTAGCATGTGGTAAAACAGAAAAGAAAGAAGCTAAAGCTTCTACAGCTAACACAGAGATAAATGCAGAAGAGTATGCAGGAACAATTACATCTAATGCAGGAGTATATAAGACATTTGTTAATCTTTCAGACTGGAAAGGAATGTCTGTTGATCTTAAGGAGTCAGATTATGTTGTTCTTGATTCAGATGTTGAGGATTATATCAAGAGCATGCTTGAATCAAAGGCTACAACTAATGTTATAACAGAGGGAACAACTAAGGCAGGAGATGTTATTAAGCTTGATTACAGTGGTAAGCTTGATGGAACAGCATTTTCAGGAGGAACTGCTACAGATGTTACTTACACAATAGGTTCAGGGAAATTTATTGAAGATCTTGATAAGGGACTTGTGGGACTTACAGTAGGTCAGGAGACTGATATTACATGTGTATTCCCAGAGAGCTATTACAATTCAGATCTTGCAGGAAAGACAACAGTATTCACAGTAACTGTTAATGAAATTGACGAATCAGTTGTTCCAGAACTTACAGATGAGTGGGTTGCAGCTAATGCTGCTTCATTAGGAATTGAGGATAGTTCAGTTACAACAGTTGAGCAGTTAAGAACATATGTAAGATCTTACCTTGAGACACAGGCTTCATCAAGCCGTTCAAGTGCTATATTTGATGCTGCTTATAAACAGATGTCTGATGGACTTGACGTTTCAGATTATCCAAGCGAAGAACTTACTGATTTAATAAATACTCTTAACAGTAACGTAGATGCAGAATATCAGTCATATAGCTCATCATACTCTTCTAAGGAGGAGTATCTTAAGAGTGCATATAAATTTGATTCACTTGATGCATTTAACGAGTATGCAGATAATTATGCAAAGCAGTATCTTTTACAGAAGATGATTGTAACTATGATAGCTGCTGATAACAATATCACTGTTACTGCAGATGATATTAATTCAACAGGTGAGGAGCTTGCTTCATATTATGGTTATGATGACTATAATGATATTCTTGATACTTATGGCAAGACTATGAATTCAGAGATTGGATATCAGGTTCTTTATCAGAAGATAGTTGATTTTGTGTGTGAGAATGTTACGGTTAATGATACAACAGATACAGCAGAGTAATTCGTGATTAAGTTAATATTTAATGTTTGACAGGACTAAGGTTGCACAGCTATTAATGGGTGTGCAGCCTTATTTATTCTTATTATTTCCGCATTAAAACGGGATTTACATATATGAGCAGGCAGATTCTGCACTATTAATAATATGAGAAATGTGGTAAAACCACTTAAGGGGAAAACAATGAATCAATTCGTACCAAAGCTTTTTGATGTTATGAAAGGCTATTCTAAGAAGCAGTTTGTTAATGATGTTATTGCAGGTATTATCGTTGCAATCATAGCGTTACCATTATCTATCGCACTTGCGCTTGCATCAGGAGTAGGTCCTGAGCAGGGTATCTACACAGCTATATTTGCTGGTTTTGTTATTTCATTCCTTGGCGGAAGCAGGGTTCAGATTGCCGGACCAACAGCCGCATTTGCAACTATTGTTGCAGGAATTGTGGCACAGAACGGAATGGATGGCCTTATTGTTGCAACAATTATGGCTGGTATCATTCTTATTATCATGGGATTTCTTAAATTTGGTAATCTTATCAGATTTATTCCTTATACAATTACAACTGGATTTACATTTGGTATAGCTGTTACTATTCTTGTAGGACAGATTAAGGATTTCTTAGGTCTTGATACTTCTGCATATACTGGACCAACTATTGAGACACTTGATAAGTTAAATGCGGTGTTTAAATGTATTAACACATTTAACTGGCAGGCTCTTGTTGTAGGTGGTGTTTCACTTGCAATTCTTATAATATGGCCTAGATTCAAGAAGTTAGAGAAGATACCAGCATCTTTAATTGCTGTTATAGTTTCTGTAATTATGGTTAAACTTGGAATGCAGGCTAAGACTATTGGAGATTTATATACAATTTCAAGCAAGCTGCCGGGTATCAGCATACCACATGTTAATATAACAATGGTTAAGAATCTTTTGCCGGATGCATTTACAATTGCAGTACTTGCAGGTATTGAGTCACTTTTATCATGCGTTGTTTCTGATGGTATGATTGGAAGCAGACATAAGCCTAATATGGAACTCGTTGCGCAGGGTGCAGGTAATCTTGTGTCAGCTTTATTTGGTGGGATTCCGGCAACAGGTGCTATTGCGAGAACAGCAGCTAATGTTAAGAATGGTGGACGTACACCAATTGCTGGTATGGTTCATTCTGTAACACTTCTTCTTATCCTTGTTGTGCTTATGCCATATGCAGCATGGATTCCAATGCCGGCAATTGCAGCGATTCTTTTCATGGTAGCTTATAACATGAGTGGCTGGAGAGAAATGATTTCTCTTTGTAAGACTTCACCTAAGAGCGATATTCTTGTGCTTCTTACAACAGCAGTACTTACTATTGTATTTGACCTTGTTGTTGCTATTGAAGTTGGTGTTGTGCTTACAGCACTTCTTTTTCTTAAGAGAATGGCTGATGTTACAGAGGTTAAGAGCTGGAAATATATTGGTGATAATATAGATGAGAATAATGATCCTGACAGTATTAATCTTAAGCAGGTTCCTAAGGATACACTTGTATATGAGATTAATGGACCAATGTTTTTTGCAGCTGCGGACAAGTTTCTTGATATCCAGACAGTATCAGGTTCTAAGGCAGTTATTGTAAGAATGAGAGGTGTTCCTGCAATGGATGTTACTGCTCTCAGATCTTTAAGAAATATTCATGCGGTATGTAAAAGACATGGCGCTGTTATGATTCTTTCACATGTTAATGAACAGCCTATGTCAGTCATGGAGCATGCTGGCTTTGCAGATGAGATTGGAAGAGATAATTTCTGTGCCAACATTGATGCAGCTCTTGAGCATGCTAAAAATATTGTAGAAGGGTAATGCTAAATGAAGGAAGATACACTTTCCTATATAAGAAATAATAAAGAGATTACATTTGAACAGAAGATAAGACTTGTAATTATGCTGAGTCTGCCTACGATTCTGGCACAGGTGTCATCAATTATAATGCAGTATATTGATGCGTCTATGGTTGGAAGACTGGGGGCAGGCTGTTCGGCTTCAATAGGTCTTGTATCGACAACGACATGGCTGCTTGGAAGCCTTGCTTCTGCACCATCACTTGGATTTTCAATTCAGGTGGCACAGCTTGTCGGGGCAAAGAAGTTTAACAGGGCAAGAAGAGTGTTCTTACAGTCATTTGGAATAGTTCTTCTTATATCAATTATTATTGGTGCTGCCGGAGCCATGATAAGCTGGGGACTTCCAGCATGGCTTGGTGGAGAAGAGTCGATACAGAAGGACGCGGCAATGTATTTTCTTATAACATCATTGTCTATGCCGGCATTAGGATTTAACCGTCTTGGTACGAGAATGTTACAGAGCTGCGGCAATACGAAGACACCGGGAATTCTTAATTCCATGAACTGTTTACTTGATATTATATTCAATTTTATATTCATATTCAGTTGGCATGGTTTTGGCTTTGGTCTTGGAGTTATGGGTGCAGCACTTGGAACAACGGCGGCACAGATTGTCACCACAATTATTATGTTTTATGTATTGATGTTCAGAACACCGATGCTTTCTAAGGGTTACGGAACAGATTCTGATGAGAAGGCAGGTCTTGCGACAATAAAGAAGTCATTTGTTTTATCTCTTCCTGTCACATTTGAAAATGTAGTTATGTTCGGGGCTATGATTACGATAACAAGAATTGTTGCACCATTAGGAGTTGTGGCTGTGGCTGCCAATGCATTTGCAATAACTGCTGAAAGCCTGTGTTATATGCCAGCTTACGGAATTGAGGAGGCTGCAACAGCACTTGTTGGACAGAGTATCGGTGCAGGCAGAGGAAAGCTTGCGTTGTCTTTTGGAAGAATTTCAGTTGCTTTCGGAATGGGAATAATGGCGTTCACCGGACTTCTGATGTTTATATTTGCACCGTTTATGATTGGAATTCTTACACCTGACCCGGCAGTAAGAGAGCTTGGAGTAACTATACTTAGAATTGAGGCATTTGCAGAGCCACTGTATGGCGCGTCAATTGTAGTAACAGGTGTGCTTCGTGGAGCAGGAGATACTCTTGTTTCAAGCCTTATGAATTTCTTCAGTCTCTGGGCTGTTCGGGTTGTTCTTTCATTCCTTCTTGTTGGAAGTTACGGACTTGTTGGTGTGTGGATAGCGATGGCGGCAGAGCTTTGCTTCAGGGGTGCCATATTCCTTGTACGCATGGAGCGGAAGAAGTGGCTGAAGAAGCTGTGATGACGTGAAGATGTGAGCTGATGCTGGATGCGATAGTAGCAGAGTGGTGCGAAATGGCTGATTTCAATATCATAATTTAACAAAGACCTACTCAGATGGCGTTAGTTAGTATCTGAGTAGGTCTTTGTCATTTTAAAAGTAAATAAATTTGTTGAGGATACCTACTAAATAATGGCACGAGCCAGATTGTGTAGGTCTTTTTAAGGAATTTATAATGATTCACCGGCTGGATGTAAAGATGAAGCATGAAAAAGACATACTAAAGGGTGAAGTATTATTAATTTAGTGGGTTTTGTAAAAGATATTATGTCAAAAGATGAAAAAACAACATACTAAATTGAGTGATTTCAAGCTTTTAGTGGGTTTTCGCCAGTGATGACGGCAGAAAGGCTGACCAAATTCCGATATAAAGATGACAAAAGTAGCGGTCAAATAACCAGAAGATTTACTGGTTATCTGACCGCCATTTAAATTCAGCATTATATATAATTGCTAATAATTAACCAAGATACTTAGCAAGTACATCAACCTTGTCAAGCTTCTCCCAAGGGAGATTAAGATCTGTGCGTCCAAAGTGACCATAAGCAGCTGTCTGCTTATAGATAGGTCTTCTTAAGTCAAGCATCTTAATGATTCCGTTAGGTCTTAAATCAAAGTTCTCACGGATGATTTCAACGATTTTTTCTTCATCAAGCTTTCCTGTGCCAAATGTATCAACCATGATAGATGTTGGTCTTGCAACACCGATTGCATATGAAAGCTGAATCTCACATCTGTCAGCAAGTCCGGCAGCGACAATATTCTTAGCAACATATCTTGCAGCGTATGCAGCAGAACGGTCAACCTTAGTGCAGTCCTTACCAGAGAAAGCACCACCGCCATGTCTTGCAGCTCCACCGTAAGTATCAACTATAATCTTACGACCTGTAAGACCTGAATCTCCGTTAGGTCCACCAATTACAAAACGGCCTGTTGGATTGATGTATATCTTAGTGTCAGCGTCAATCATAGCAGGATCAACGATTGCATCAATAACATATTTCTTAATATCCTCGTGAATCTGTTCCTGAGATACTTCAGGAGCATGCTGTGATGAAACAACGATAGCATCAAGTCTTATTGGCTTTTTGTTTTCATCATATTCAACTGTTACCTGAGTCTTTCCGTCTGGTCTTAAGTAAGAAAGAGTTCCATCTTTACGAACCTTTGTAAGCTGCTTAGAAAGCTTTTGCGCAAGTGCAGAAGAGTAAGGCATGAATTCAGGAGTTTCGTTAGTTGCGTAACCAAACATCATACCTTGATCGCCGGCACCACCTTCTGAATCATCAATCTCGCCATCCTTTGCTTCAAGAGCCTTATCAACACCCATAGCAATATCAGCTGACTGCTTGTCTAATGCAACCATAACAGCACAGGTGTTACCATCAAATCCCTTATCAGAGCTGTCATAACCGATATCTGTAACTGTCTTTCTTACGATAGAAGGAATATCTATGTTAGCCTTAGTTGTAACCTCGCCCATTACCATAATAAAACCTGTGTTAGTAAGAGTTTCGCAGGCTACTCTTGAGTATGGATCCTGCTCGTAGAGAGCATCAAGTACGGCATCTGAAATCTGGTCACAGATTTTGTCAGGATGTCCTTCTGTTACTGATTCTGAGGTAAATAATCTTTTTTCCATGTTATCTCCTTTTGATTTTATCGTGAATATGTCTATCCCATACCTTATCGTGTCTATTCTTATCGTTACTCGTGCTTGTAGCAAAATGCCAGAACTGCAATGTTACTGCTGCTCGCGCTCGCAGCTCAGATGCCGGAACTACATTCTGGCATTGTCGCGGTGCTCCTCGAATTCAAACGCATATGTCCCAATTCATGCAAGCATGATTGTGTCATATACGTTAGAATTCTCATCGCTACTCGCACAAAAAAAGGTCCCCGACAAGGGACCCGATAGACTGTATCGAAATCCTCTTATTGTTCGACTAATATCGCTCAGGTTGGCACCTTCCTCAAAAGGGGTTGCCGGGCTTCATAGATCCTATGTATCTCCACCGCTCTTAATAAGGGATATAAAATATTCAATTAATATTACCGCATAAGATACTACACAATATTTAAACATTCGTCAAGAGTAAATTGACAATTTCTATATAGAATTTTATAATTAAAATACATTTTTACAGACAAATGTATCGTGAATACTGGGGGAATGAGTAATGACAGATAAGACGATATTCATATTTGACGCACAGGAAGGCGATAAACTCGCAGATGATGTACATACGCCAGATGGTAATATATTAGCAAAGAAAGATACCATACTTAATTATGATATAATAGCAAATATTTCAGGGCATCATATACTGGAAGTAAAGGTATACGACACCAATAATGAACTGCAGGATCTGGAAAAGGTTCTGGGAAAAACTGCTAATAAAGAGAACGTTAAGTATTTTGATAAGATAAGAGCAAGCATAAGGTTTAAGCATTTTAAAAAGACTTATGATGAGAATATTCTGGATATCAAAGGAGGACTTAACGATGTTGTTATGAATAACAGTCCCATTGATATAGATAAGCTGATAGAAGGAACTAATGAGATTCTTACTGCGAACAGAAATAGTTTACAGCTTTTTGATATGTTGCACAGTATGAGGCAGTTTGATGACCTTACATATGTTCATAGTGTAAATGTTGCTTTGATAGCTTCAATTCTTGGGCAATGGCTTAAGTTTAGTGAGAAAGATATAAGAATACTGACAATAAGTGGACTTCTTCATGACATAGGTAAGATTATGATTCCTAACGAAATTCTTACAAAACCTGGTAAGCTGACAGTTGCTGAATACAATATAATGAAGCAGCATGTTAACTTTGGATATGAGAAAGTTAAGAATCAGAACATTGATATACGAATTAAAGAGGCATGCCTGCTCCATCATGAAAAATGTGATGGAACAGGGTATCCATTTGGCTTAAAGTCGGATCATATTCCAGCAGTAGCCAAGATTATAGCAATTGCTGATGTGTATGATGCAATGACTTCAGCAAGAGTATATAGAGGAGCATTATGTCCTTTTGAAGTAATAGATACAATGTATAAAGATGCATTTACAAAGTTTGAACCTGAATATATTCTTCCTTTCTTAAAAAATGTGGCATCATCGTATATTAATAACGATGTGAGACTTTCAGATGGAAGAATTGGAAAGGTTGTTCTTATTAATGAGAATGCACTCAGTCTGCCAATTGTCCAGTGTGAAGATGAGTTTATAGACCTATCCAAGACACGAGGACTCACAGTTTCTGCAATTTTATAAAAACTATCTGGCACATGCGTGGAGGTATTTTTCTTTAGTAGCCATACCTCCGCGGATGTGTCTTTCTTGTTTATTGACATCAAGAACCTTTCTGGCTTCTCTGGCTAGTTCAGGATTGATTTCCATAAGTCGTGCAGTTACATCTTTATGTGCAGTGCTTTTGCTTACATTAAATACTTTGGCTGTCTGTCTTACAGTGGCTTTATGCTCAATTATGTAATATGCCAGCTGGGTGGCACGTTCTTCTATATAGTCTCGCATGTCGGGACTCCGGAAGTTTCATTTATACAATCTATGCCACGGATTGGGGTTTTATGTTAGAATGTGTTATGACTATGACAAGGAATCATTTACATTATATTTTTAATTTCTCCGCAAACATAAGAAGTACGCTGATTGAAAGCAGTGCACTTGAAATCCATATTGTGTGGATTCCGAACAGCATTGAAAGGTTTCCACCGATACCTGCGCCGATTGCAAAGAATAATATTATGCCAAAATAATATCCGGCTTTCTTAAGAGATGTTTTATTGCCAGTACGCACAAATACTGAAAGTGCGTCTGTACCGCTTCTTAAGTTACCGATGCACATGGTGCTTGCATAGGAATAGCCATTGACTTTTCTAAATGCCTGTACCTGCATAGCACATGAGAACGATACGATTATTGTTGCAAACATGTCCATTGAGTGTGGCATGAAGCCAACTGCAATTAAGATAATAATTTCAATAAGTAATATTGCCTGCCGCCAGTGGAGTCTGGTGGCATTTTTATATTTGCCCTGAATCCGCTCTGTTACGAATACGCCAAGACCAAATGCTAAGAATGGCAGAAGATATTTTAATCCCTGATACCATTCACCCATCATAAAATGTGTACTCATAAGAACCACATATGTATATGCATCCTGAAGTCCACCGGACATGGCAAGGAATACGCAGTTTATGAAGGCTTCGGACATCTGTATATCCGGAAGCTTCTTAGCGAGGGCGTTGTGAAGCTTTGATGCCATAAATAACCTCCTTGTGTTTTATAACTTTGGTTGTTATAGCACAAGGAGGTTTTGTTGTAAAGGGTATATAAATATTAGATATGTTGCGAATTACTTTCCAAGTGCTGTTTTCTGAGGCACTTCTGTTTCTTTTTCGTAGCATGCAAATGCGCTGTCAACAAGCTCTTTATTTGGCTTCGGTGTAAACAGGCTGACTACAGGAACGATAATCATTCCGGCAAACATTGCAAATGCACCGCAGTTGATAGGTGACTGGAGCCATGTTGGGAAGCCTGCTCTGAAGAAGATGTTGGCAAGCATAAGTATTGAGCTGAATAAAAAGCATGCCCAGCATGATGCTTTGGAAACCTTCTTAGAGTAAAGCGAGAACATAAATGGTGCAAGGAATGAACCTGCAAGTGCACCCCAAGATATTCCCATAAGCTGTGCAATAAATGTTACTGAACTCTTGTACTGGATAAGTGCAAGTATTGCAGATATCGCAATGAATACAACAACAAGAATTCTTATGTATAATACCTGTTTCTTTTCACTCATGTTCTTGATAAAGTTATCTTTTAAGAAGTCAATAGTAAGTGTTGAGCTTGAAGCTATTACAAGTGATGAAAGTGTAGACATTGAAGCTGACAACACGAGAATTACAACTAATGCAATAAGCGCAGGACTTAAATTAGAAAGCATTGTTGGAATTATTGAGTCGAAGCCGTTAGCCTTGACATCTATCTGGTCAGAGAATAATCTTCCAAAACCTCCGAGAAAATAGCATCCACCTGAAACTATAAGCGCAAATATTGTTGAGATTACAGTACCCTTCTGTATAGAAGCTTCATTATCAATGGCATAGAATTTCTGAACCATCTGAGGAAGTCCCCATGTTCCAAGTGATGTAAGGATTACAACGCATAAAAGGTTGAATGGGTCAGGTCCGAAAAATGAAGCAAATATACCAGGAGTTTTACTTACAGCCGGGTCAGACACATTTGCAAGACCCTGCAGTGCTGACATGAAGCCGCCCTTAGAGTGGATTACGGCAGCAATAACAGCAACGATACCGAATAACATGATAATTCCCTGAATGAAATCATTGATTGCAGTAGCCATGTAACCACCTGCAATTACATAGATTGCGGTGAGTGTTGCCATGATTATGATACAGACGCTGTAATCAATGTTGAAAGCCATACCGAAAAGTCTTGAAAGTCCATTGTAAAGTGAAGCTGTGTATGGAATCAGAAAAATGAATATGATAACGGAAGCACCGATTTTTAATGGATTGCTGCCGAATCTCTTTCCGAAATACTGTGGCATTGTTGCTGAATCAAGGTGCTGACTCATAATTCTTGTTCTTCTGCCAAGTACGACCCATGCAAGAAGTGAACCTATAATTGCGTTGCCGATACCAGCCCAGGTTGCGGCAATGCCGTATTTCCAGCCAAACTGGCCTGCGTATCCAACGAATACAACAGCCGAGAAATAAGATGTTCCATATGCAAATGCGGTGAGCCACGGACCAACGCTTCTTCCACCGAGAACGAAACCATTAACATCAGTTGCATGCTTGCGGCAGTATAAGCCAATGCCTATCAGC
>OMBP01000981.1_pt1 | contig 13791 bp, 14 predicted proteins | sample 1644911 | NCBI WGS metagenome assembly OMBP01 (sample SAMEA103958122, study PRJEB25191) | human gut metagenome | biome: human-associated habitat [ENVO:00009003]; feature: intestine environment [ENVO:2100002]; material: feces | place: Germany | collected 2013/2015 | reverse complement strand
AATATATTAATAAGCTAATATACAGAAAGGAAAAATTATGTTAGATGTATTTGGATTATTTAAAGTGGACACACTTTATGTAGTTATAGGTCTGCTTGTAATAACAATTGCAGCAATAGTTCTTGCAATTGTTGCAATATGCAAGGCTTGTGCTATGACGAAAAAGTATGAGATGATGATGGAAGGCTCTGATGGAAAGAGCATGGAGAAAATGGTCAGAAAATATACCGATGACATTATCAATCTTCAGAAGACAAGTGAAGATAATACAGAAGCTATTAAGGACATATATGAAAAGATGCAGTTTACATTCCAGAAGGTTGGTGTTAATAAGTATGATGCATTCCATGAAATGGGTGGAAAGTTAAGCTTTGCGCTATGTATGCTTGATAAGAAAGACAATGGATACGTTGTAAATGTAATGCACAGCAATGATGGCTGTTTTGCTTATATTAAGGAAATAGTTAATGGAAAGTCTTATATTGAACTTGGTAAAGAAGAGGAGAAAGCTGTTAAGCAGGCACTGGTCGGACGTATGGGAGACGAAGAATTAAGTAAAGAAATTAACGATTTAATGCAGAAAGACAAAATGTAATTGAAAATATACAGAAAAAGGTGCATAATAGCATTTGGTAAATTTGATAAAATAGTGTCAATGATAGGACACGGAAATGAGGAGTAATGTTAGATTTAAAATTTGTCAGAGAAAACCCGGATATTGTAAAACAGAATATTAAGAATAAATTTCAGGACAGAAAGCTTCCACTTGTAGATGAAGTAATTGAGCTTGATGCTAAAGCTCGTGCAACACAGACAGAAGCTGATGAATTAAGAGCAAACAGGAACAAGCTTTCTAAGCAGATAGGTGCTCTTATGGCACAGGGAAAGAAGGAAGAGGCAGAGGCAGTTAAGGCACAGGTAAGTGCAGATGCAGCAAAACTTGCTGAATTAGAGGCTTCTGAAAAGGAACTTAATGAAAAGGTTAATAAGATTATGATGACTATTCCTAACATCATAGATCCTAGTGTACCAATCGGAAAAGATGACAGCGAGAATGTTGAAATTGAGAAGTTTGGTGAGCCTGTAGTTCCTGATTTTGAAGTACCATATCATACAGATATTATGGAAAGATTCAACGGAATCGATATGGATGCAGCTGGTAAGGTTGCTGGTAATGGTTTTTATTACCTTATGGGAGATATTGCAAGACTTCATTCAGCAATTATCTCATATGCAAGAGATTTCATGATTGACAGAGGGTTCACATACTGTATTCCTCCTTATATGATAAGAAGTAATGTAGTTACCGGTGTTATGAGCTTTGATGAAATGGATGCCATGATGTATAAGATAGAAGGTGAAGATCTTTACCTTATTGGAACAAGCGAACATTCAATGATTGGTAAGTTCATTGACACAATCAACAAGGAAGAAAATCTTCCTTACACTCTCACAAGCTATTCGCCTTGCTTCAGAAAAGAAAAGGGTGCTCACGGCATTGAGGAGAGAGGCGTTTACAGAATTCATCAGTTTGAAAAGCAGGAAATGATTGTTGTTTGTAAGCCTGAGGACAGCAAAATGTGGTTTGACAAGCTTTGGAAGAATACAGTAGACCTTTTCCGTTCAATGGATATTCCTGTTCGTACACTCGAATGTTGTTCGGGCGACCTTGCTGACCTCAAGGTTCGTTCACTTGATGTTGAAGCCTGGTCACCTCGTCAGAAGAAATATTTTGAGGTTGGTTCATGTTCAAATCTCGGTGACGCACAGGCTCGCCGCCTTAAAATCAGAGTTACAGGCGAGGACGGCAAGAAATACTTTGCACATACTCTTAACAACACGGTTGTTGCACCTCCGAGAATGCTCATTGCGTTCCTTGAGAACAACCTTAACGAAGACGGCACAATCAGGATTCCTGAGGCTCTTCGTCCTTACATGGGCGGTATGGAAGTTATCAAGTAATCAACATACTGTGTCCTCACAAAAATCAGCAAACTATAGCAAATATCAAAACAAAATTATATTGACATTGTACCGTACTAATGGTATAATTTACCTTGCTAAAATCCCTTGAAAGAGGTAAACGGAGGTAATTATTATGAAACAGAGAAGTGTAGGTATTGCAATCCTTCTTTCAATCATCACTTGCGGTATTTACGGAATTTACTGGCTCATTATGCTCAATGACGAAACAAACTATGTTTCGGGTCATCAGCAGGACGGCACATCAGGCGGAGTCGTATTTCTGCTTACACTTGTAACTTGCGGTATTTACGGTTATTACTGGTGCTACAAGCAGGGCGAAAAGCTCAATGAAGCAAAGATGCAGAGAGGTATTATGGTTGATTCAAGTGCTTCGGTACTTTATCTTATACTTTCAATCTTTGGTCTTAGCATTGTTTCTTATGCTCTTATGCAGAGTGAGCTTAACAAGATGCTTCCTCCACAGTAATCAATGAAAAAAAGATTATTAAAATTTTCAACGGCTGCGATTTTTTTGGTCGCAGCCGGTGTTTTATATTATTTAATTGTTTCGTTTACCGGCTTTGCAATTCCGTGTGTATTCCGAAAGATAACGGGATTTTATTGCCCCGGCTGCGGTGTTACGGGAATGTTGACTCATATTGTAAGGCTTGATTTTAAGGGCGCTTTTGAGTGCAATCAGGTTTTGTTTGTAATCTCACCGTTCATTCTGTATCTGCTCGGAAAAATGCTTTACGGCTACATAAGGTACGGCAGACTTACTCTGAAAAAATTTGACACGGTTCTGACATTTGTGCTGATAGGAATACTGCTCGTTTTCGGAGTTGTCAGAAATCTTCCGCCTTTTGACATTTTAAGACCGTATGGATAAAATGTTAATAACTTTCTGAAAATTAGAAATCCCCGAACATTTTTGTGTTCGGGGATTGTTGTTATGATGTTAAGAAAATACGAAAAGTTTTCAACATTGAATCAACGGTGATACATCACTTTAAATCGCTGAAAGAAATTCTTGAGTATGTATCATTGTTGAGTGTAAGAGTGTCGCCGTCAACAGAGTATGTGTATTTATCTGTTGTTTTTTTGTCGGAGGTTGTGTATGTTGAAACAATTTTACCTTCGCTTGCCGTGTAGTTTGAATATGCAAACATATAGTCAAAAAGATTCTGATACATAATTCCGCTCTTGTCAAAGCAGAGATACTCACCGCTTTCTGATTTCCAACAGCCTACAAGCTTATCATCAATTGATGCGTCTTTGTCGGGGGTGGGAATAAAGTCGAGATCGTCTGTTTTCTTGAGCGTTGAAACCGCCTTTGTATCCGTATTTGTCAGCTCGGCAGTTTTTTTGTCATCTGAAAGCTTGTAGGTGTAAGTTCCGTTCAGTCCGAAAACAAGCTTTGTGGTAAATGTCGGATTGTTGTCATCATCAGTATCGTAGCTGTATTTGCCGAAATATCCCGAAGTTCCGCTGATGAGTATAGACTTGCCCTCGCCGTTAAACATATAGTAAAAGCTTGCATACTGCGAACCCTCGCCCGAGGTTATCTGCCATGTGCCTACAAGGTCATCTTCGTCATTTTCTTTGCAGGTATGCAATGATTTCAAGTCAAACGATTCATTCGTCGTACCGGATTTTGCAGTGCCTTCAGTAGCCTGTACGGTTGTCTGAGCTTCAGTGGGTTTTGTGGTATCAGCTGTTGAAGAATTTGACGAGTCGGAACACCCTGCAAATACTGCAATCGAAAGAGCGATTGTACCGACTAAAACGCTTTTTTTGAAAATCTGTTTTGTTATGTTCATTTTATACCTCTGTTATCACATAATAAGCCTGTCACGGTAACCAAAATAAAGCAAATATTCAGTAAAACAGGCAATACAATACTATTTTATAATTTACGGAACATATTGTCAATACAGAAAAATGAATTACAAATTTTTTGTTTAAAAAAACTTTTTCTGTCTTGATAATCACAGGTCGATTTGTTATAATAATAGGTAACAATAAAAATCGAATTTTGTAGTATGGAGGAATAATATGCTGAATACAAGTTATGACGAAAAATTTGGCAAGAAGGGCCTTACATTCGACGATGTTCTCCTTATTCCGGGCGAATCAGATGTTGAACCCAAGAATGTTGATGTGTCAACTCATCTTACCAAGACAATCAAGCTTAATACTCCGCTTATGACTGCCGCTATGGATACAGTTACCGAAACAGATATGGCAATTGCCATGGCTCGTGAGGGCGGCGTTGGTATTATTCATAAGAATATGTCAATTGAAAAGCAGGCAGATCAGGTTGACAGAGTAAAGAGAAGTGAAAACGGTGTTATCGTTAATCCGTTCTTCCTTTCTCCCGAGAACACAGTAAGAGATGCAGATGAACTTATGGGTAAGTACAAAATTTCAGGTGTTCCGATTTGCCGTGACGGCAAGCTTGTCGGCATTATTACAAACCGTGATATGCGTTTTATGACAGGCTCCGATTTTGCACAGCCGATTTCTGCTGTTATGACGCACGAAAACCTTGTTACCGCTCCTGTCGGCACAACTCTTAAGCAGGCTCAGCAGATTCTCCGTGAGCACAGAATCGAAAAGCTCCCGATTGTCGGCAAGGACGGCAGTCTTAAAGGACTTATCACAATCAAAGATATTGAAAAGAGCGTTCAGTATCCCAACTCTGCCCGTGATGACAAGGGCAGACTCATCTGCGGTGCTGCTATCGGTGCTACAAAGGATGTTCTTGACAGAGTTGCCGCTCTTATTGAGTCACAGGTTGATGTTGTTGTTCTTGACTCTGCACACGGTCACAACTCAAATGTTGTTCAGTCTGTTGCAAAGGTTAAGAAAGCATATCCGAACCTTCCTCTTATCGCAGGTAACATTGCTACGGCAGAAGCAGCAAAGGCTCTTATTGATGCCGGCGCAGACGCTATTAAGGTTGGTATCGGACCGGGTTCTATCTGTACAACAAGAATCGTTGCAGGTATCGGTGTTCCTCAGATTACAGCTATCTATGATGCCGCTTGTGAAGCGTCAAAGTACGGTATTCCTGTAATCGCAGACGGCGGTATCAAGTACAGCGGTGATATCGTTAAGGCACTTGCCGCAGGCGGCAGTGTTGTAATGGTCGGTTCACTTGTTGCAGGTTGTGCCGAAAGCCCCGGAGACAACGAAATCTATCAGGGCAGACAGTTTAAGGTTTACAGAGGCATGGGCAGTCTCGGAGCAATGGGCAAAGGCAGTGCAGACAGATACTTCCAGGCAAGTAACAACAAGTTTGTTCCCGAAGGTGTTGAAGGTCGTGTACCTTACAAGGGACCTCTTTCAGACACAATTTATCAGATGCTCGGCGGACTTCGTGCAGGCATGGGTTACACAGGCTGTGCAACAATCAAGGATCTTCATGAAAAGGCAAGATTTGTTCAGATTTCAGGCGCAGGTCTGCGTGAAAGCCATCCGCATGATATTCAGATTACAAAAGAAGCTCCTAACTACTCTTATCATTCATAATTGATAAATCATAAATATTTGCATAAAATAAAAGAAAAGGATGTGCCGACAGTTTATGTACAGACTCGGAATTGATCTGGGCGGAACAAACATTGTAGCCGGTGTTGTTGACGAAAATTACGAAATTATCGCAAAGGCAAGCTGTAAAACAAATGTGCCCCGTCCCGAAAGCGAAATCTGCGACAGTATGGCAGATGTTGCATTAAAGGCAATTGAAAAAGCAAAAATCACAATTGATGATATTGAGTCAATCGGTATCGGTGTACCGGGTGCGGTTAATCCGAAAACAGGCGTTATAGAGTATTCGGCTAATCTTTTCTTCCATAACTGGCAGGTTGTCAAGATGATGGAGGAAAGGCTCAATACAAAGATTTGCGTTGAAAACGATGCAAACGCTGCTGCCCTCGGCGAGTATCTTGCAGGCAGTGCAAAGGGTGCAAAAAATGCGATTGCAATAACACTCGGCACAGGTATCGGCGGCGGTATCATTATTAACGGCAAGATTTACAGCGGTTCTAACTATGCAGGCGCTGAGCTTGGACATATGGTTATCGTTAAAGACGGTAAGGAATGTGCGTGTGGCAGAAAGGGCTGTTGGGAGGCGTATGCGTCTGCAACAGGTCTTATTAACCTCACAAAACAGGAAATCCTCAAAGAGAACTTCGACTTCAGCTATATGCTCAAGTCATGTGACGGTGATATTAACAAGGTTACAGGCAAGACTGCGTTTGATGCTGTTCTTGCAGGTGATGCAAATGCCAAAGCCGTAATTGACGAGTATATCGGTTATCTCGCTTGCGGTCTTGTGAATATTATTAATATTTTCCAGCCGGATATCCTTTGTATCGGCGGCGGTATTTCAAATCAGGGCGAGAATCTTCTTGCTCCGCTCCGTACGATTGTTGAAAAGGAAAGATATACAAAGCATAACGATAAGCAGACAGTCATCTGCAAGGCAAGCCTTGGCAATGATGCAGGCATTATCGGTGCGGCTTTTCTTGAATAATTGACAAACTGTTAAAATTTACTTCGTAATTTCGGGCGAAAAAATGTATTTTCTGCCCGAAAAGCGGATTTTTAAAATAATAAAAACTTTTTTGAAAAAAATTAAAAAAAGTGTTGACAAATCGTCCTTTTTGCCCTATAATAAATCTTGCTGATTTCGGTTAGAAATCCTCATGTTTACATGGCGGAATAGCTCAGCTGGCTAGAGCATTCGGTTCATACCCGAAGTGTCGTAGGTTCAAGTCCTATTTCCGCTACCATATTTGGCCCGGTGGTCAAGCGGTTAAGACACCGCCCTTTCACGGCGGTAACACGAGTTCGATTCTCGTCCGGGTCACCAAATATATTTGCCGGTGTGGTGGAATAGGCAGACACAAGGGACTTAAAATCCCTCGGTCATTGCGACCGTACCGGTTCAAGTCCGGTCACCGGCACCAAAAAACAGCCACGAGGGCTGTTTTTTTCGTTTCGGTGATTTTTTAATTGTATAGTTGTTGCTGTTCAAGGGGCTGTGAAGAAATGAAGTTTAAGATTTCATTCTTCGCAGTCCCTTTTATAATTTGGTTGGCAACATAAACTTATGTTGAAACAGTTTCTGTATAGCCTGCGTAGCAAGCATAGTTTGCCAATGGCAGATGTATATGAAAATGACCTACTGAAAAACAGCAGGTCATTTTCGGAGAGAGTATATTTTAAGAAGAAAGATTTATACGATTCTTCGGTGTTAATAAAATTGTATTTGTGTATGTTTGGTGGAGAGAAAGGAAATTTGTATCAAAAAAATTTATGAATAGGATCTGCACAAATCCATGCTGTAAACCATATTGTCCTTTGAAACCATGGTTATGGGGGTTGTGGGGGAAAGCTCGTTAAACTTTACAAGAAAGCTGTTGTCTTTTCCGTCGTGCATACCCGTTACAATGCGTTCAATATTGTTGTCACTTACAAATTCGGCAGTAACCTTTGGTGCGTCATCCGAAAACATTACGGTCATATCTGCACCCGATTCCTTTGCAATAAGGTAAAGATACTCGATTTCATCACTTACTGACGAATAGTCTGACATCGGTTTTAAAACGCTCATAACTCTGAGTTCGCAATCAGAGCTGTCGGCAATTTCTTTGGCAATTCGGATAATTCTGTCACAGTTGTACTGACTTGTGACGCAGGCAAGAACTGCCGACTTCGTGTTTTTCAATTTTTTCACCTCCTTTTTTATTGTGACTATATCATAACAGCCGTTTTTGACGGAAAAATATTCATATTGTGAACTTATTGTGAATTTTTGCTTTTTTAATAAATGTGCGCAAAATTTAAAAAATTCAGTATTTATCGGCATTTTTAGAAAATTATTTTAAAAATAGTATGTGAGTATATGAGAGTATATGCGAGCAAACAAGCGTATTTAAGAGATTGTTCAAAGCTAAATTAAATTTTTTCAAAAAAGTGTTGACAATGGGCATAAATTGTAATATAATCAATCTCACAGTGAAAAAATACAGGAGGATATTGTTATGTCAACTTTTTTAGCTAAACCAAACGAAGTTGAGCGCAACTGGTATGTAATTGATGCAGCCGGCAAGTCACTCGGTCGTGTAGCAGCTCAGGCAGCTACTCTCCTCAGAGGTAAGAACAAGGCTACTTTTACTCCCAATGTTGACTGTGGTGATCATGTAATCATCATCAACTGCAAGGACGCTGTTCTTACAGGTAACAAGCTCACACAGAAGAAGTGGCAGCGCCACACAGGCTATATCGGCCATCTTAAGGAAACTCGTTACGATACACTTATGGCAACAAAGCCTACAAAGGCTATGGAGCTTGCTGTTAAGGGTATGCTTCCTAAAAATACACTCGGCAGAGCAGCTCTTTTAAGATTAAGACTCTTTGAGGGTGCAGAACACAATCATCAGGCTCAGAAGCCTGCAATGATTGAAGACTAATTGAAGGAGGCAAAAGATAATGTACGATAAGACACCTTATTTTTACGGTACAGGCAGAAGAAAAAGTTCTGTTGCTCGTGTAAGACTTTATCAGGGCACAGGCAAAATCACAATCAACGATCGTGACATTGACGATTACTTTGGTCTTGAAACACTCAAGCTCATCGTAAGACAGCCTCTCGCTCTTACAGAAACAGACGAGAAGTTCGACATCGTTTGCAGAGTATCAGGCGGCGGCGTAACAGGCCAGGCCGGTGCTATCCGTCACGGTATTTCAAGAGCTCTTCTTCAGTATGACACAGAGAATCTCCGTGGCAAACTCAAGAAGGCAGGCTTCTTAACTCGTGACCCGAGAATGAAAGAGCGTAAGAAATACGGCCTTAAAGCAGCTCGTAGAGCTCCTCAGTTCTCAAAGAGATAATCAAATTTATATTGCTTATCAGCTCCGAAGTATCTACTTCGGAGTTCCTTTTTACAACAAATTTCGTAGGGCGGATATTATTCACCCGCCACAATCAAATTCTTTGTTTATACATATTTAATTTGGCGTAATTAAACTTGTGTATTTATTTTGCATAGATGATTAACATTCTATCTTCACGAATGGGGAACGGCGGTTTGCCGTATAGTATATATAAAAAGGACTGAAAGATAACCGCTTTCAGTCCTTTTGGTGTTTATTAAATGTTGAAAACTTTTAATGGGTAGGATTACTTATTGTTTTCTTCCTTTTTTTCTTTGAAAGCGAAGAAACGCTGTCCGATGTAGTTGAATGCAACAAAAAGGCATGCGCCTACTATCATTGAGAAGTTGCCTGCAAACTTTTCAACACTCCAGCCGAACATTGTCCAGCTGTTTGCCGTACAGAGCATACTGATGAGCGGAATTGCAATTCCGTAGGCAAGTCCGTAGCATATTGCAATATTGAGTGCAAATTTAACGATTGGTTTCCAGCCCTTGTCCTTGTTTTTGAATGTGAAGTATTTGTTGAGAAAATAGCTTAAAATACTGCCGAGGATGTAGCCGATAAGCGATGAAACCCATTCATTCCAACCACAGAGGTTAAAGAACAGAAATTGAAGTCCCATACCCACAACCGTGTTTAAAATTCCGACAAGTATAAACTTCCAAAATTTAATGTCAAAAAACTGCTTTATAAAATTACCCATTAACCGTTAATCTCCTTATCATCTTTTTCTTCGTTATCTTCATCTTCAAAATTGGAGAATTTTGTAATGTAAATAGGTCTGTCCTTGGCTTCCATATAAATTTTTCCGATGTATTCGCCAAGAATACCGATTGACATTTCGGTGATTCCGCCCATAAAGAGGATTGCGCACAGTGTGGTGACATAACCGGGTGTGGTAATTCCGAGAAAAAGCGTTTGAATCAGCGTTATTATAATGTATATGAGCGAAATTACGAAGATGATAAATCCCATAACAGCCGTGAATCTGAGCGGTGCAACCGAAAAGCTTGTGATTCCCTCAATTGCATATTTGAACAGACTTGAGAATTTCCATGTTGTCTGACCGAGCTGACGGTCAACTGTTTTGTAGGCAATCCATTTTGTGTTGAAGCCAACCCATGAGAAAATGCCCTTTGAAAATCTTTGAACTTCGCTGAGTTCAAGGATTGAGTCAACCATCTGACGGCTCATCATACGGAAGTCCATTGCGCCGTAGGGCATTTTTACATCTGTAAGCCTATTTGAAAGCTTGAAGAATAGTTTTGAAAAAATTCCTCTGAACTTGCTTTCGCCCTCACGGTCGGCACGCTTTGTCGCACAGCAGTCGTAACCCTCATGTTCAACAGCCTGAATCATCTGAGGAAACAACTGCGGAGGATGCTGAAGGTCGGCGTCCATAACAACAACATAGTCGGCTGTTGTATGCTTGAGTCCGGCATACATTGCCGCCTCTTTGCCAAAATTTCGTGAGAACGAAATATACTTGATATTGTTAAAAGTTTTCGCAAGCTTTTTCATAATGAGATAGGTTCTGTCCTTACTGCCGTCATTTACAAGTATGTATCTGAAAGAATACTCGGGCAGAGAGTTGATAACCTTGTTGGTTTCAAGCACAAAATGCTCAAGTCCAGCTTCTTCATTATAGCAGGGAACAACTAAGTCTATGGTTTTCATTTTTTACATCACCTTTATAAAGTTAAACTCACCGCATAGGGGTGAGAACGGTAGCACTTGTTTTTTTATCTGAATGATAATCTGCTTTGTCTGTAAATAATTGTATTTAGATTTAAATCGGAGCAAGCAATGCTTTGCTCGCAAGGAGCAGAGCTTGCGACAGATTGCAATCAGTGCGAAGGAGCGAAAGCTCCGTGGAATTTAGAGGGAGTGAAACTCACACTAAATTCCAAAGATAATCTCCGACCTCAAAGAGGTGGAGATTATCCGCACTTAGATTATAACAAAGCTAACGCCAAAAGTCTATTTTTTTTAAGATTTTTATGTTTTTTTATTTACATCACACACGAAAAGCGTTAAAATAGAATGGATTACTTGTACCCGATTGCATTTTTGTGCATATCGGAAAACAATTATAAAATATTTCGGAGGTCAAATTATGCCCGCTGTAAAGAAAAGGAAGAAGGCTGAGCCTGTTACGCTGAATAACAAGAGCAACGGCAAAGGCTTTTTCTCAAAAAACATGTTTATCGTTTTGGCTTTTGTCATACCGTTTGTGCTTATGACAGCCGCTTTCGGAGTTATGAAGGTTTCGCCGTTCGGTGACAATCAGATTCTCGTAACCGACCTGTGGCATCAGTATTATCCGTTCCTTGCGGATATGCAGGAAAAACTTAAACACGGCGAATCGCTGTTCTGGTCATGGACGCAGGGCGGAGGTGTAAACTACTTTGCACTTATGTCATACTACCTTATGAGCCCGCTGAATTTTCTTACGGTATTTTTGCCGAGTGAATGGCTGAGAGAATTTTTGATGTTCTCTGTTGTAATCAAGGTCGCATGTGCAAGTATGTTTATGGCAATCTTCTTACGCAGTCTTTTTAAGAAGAATGATTTTTCTCTTGTGATTTTCGGATGCAGTTTCGGCTTTTGTGCATTCTTTATGGGCTACTATTGGAACACAATCTGGCTTGATACGGTTTGTATCACACCGCTTGTTGCTCTTGGCACAGTAAAGCTCTTCACAGAGGGCAAGTTCAGACTTTACATAGTTTCGCTTGCACTTTCACTTTTGACTAACTATTATATAGGTTTGTTCGCCTGCATTTTTGTACTGTTGTCATTTATTGCATACAACATTGTAAAATGGGACGGCATCAAAAAGTTTGCAACAAATATTCTTCGCACAGGCATCTACTCATTGATTGCAATCGGACTTACTGCGTTTTTCCTGTTGCCGGCATTCTTCGGTCTGCAAAACACAAACGCATCGGGGGCAACTTTCCCGACAACCTTTGCAATCAATATAGGTTCGACAAATGACCTTATGGGTGTGCTTGAGGCAATCAGAAAGATTCTTTCCAATTTCATAACATTTGCCGCTCCTGCAATTAAAGAGGCTGACGCATTGCCTAACATTGCCTGCGGTACACTTTCTCTTGTACTCGGAATTCTTTTCTTCACAAGCAAGAAAATTTCACTCAAAGAGAAAATCGTTGACGGCTGCCTTATCGGTTTTATGATTATCAGCTGTATCATTAGACAGCTTGACTACATCTGGCACGGTTTCCACTTTACAAATATGATTCCGTACCGTTTCAGCTATCTTATCAGCTTTGTACTTGTTGTTATGGCATTCAGAGCTTTTATGCTCCTTGAATCAAGCTCTTGCTGGGATGTTATTCTTGCCGCACTTTTTGTTGCGCTTGTTATCATCTTCGGTATCGGCACACAGGAGACTTATGCGCTTGTCGGCACGGCAGTTATTGCGGCTGTAATCTGCGTTCTGCTTTTCCTCTATACAAAGAGAATTGTTCCGAAACAGGTTCTTTTGATTGTATTCGGCGTAATCATAATAGGTGAAAGTGCCGCCGCAGGTTATATCGGTGTTAAGACAACAACTGTAACGGGTACTTACGATTATCCGAGAGGCGAGGAGAATACTGTACAGGTAATTGACTATATGGACAGCCTTGAAAACAACACAACCGAAATGTGGAGAGCGGAGATGACATCAACTCAGACGCTTAACGATGCGGCTCTCAACCACTACAACGGACTTTCGATGTTCAACTCAATGGCTAATGTTGATATGACCGTGTTGTTTGAAAACTTTGGTATGATGGGTTGGAAGAGCGGTAACCGCTACACCTATGCCGAGGGTTCACCGGTTACAAACCTCTTTATGAATCTTAAATATCTTATTGCCCGTGACAATATCTATATGAACACCTATGACCTTACAGAGGTTTACGGTGTCGGTAATGTAAAGCTTTTGCAGAACAATCACTATCTGCCGATGGGCTTTATGACAAACTCCGCACTTGCAAGCTGGCAGGTTGATGAAAACGAAGATCAGTTCAATCCGTTTGACAAACAGAATGAATTTTTCAAACTTGCAACAGGCATTAAGAATGATGTTTACACTCCGCTTGATGTTGTTTCACAGGGACACACAGACTACAACCAGTTCCCCGTAAATAAGACAGGTTACGGACGATATTCATTCAGCTGTACCGATACAACAGTTACTCCGCATGTAAAGTGGAATTACGAAGCACCTAAGGACGGCTTGTATCTTATGTATGCGGATATTTCGGGCGGTGACGATGTTACCGTTATGATTAACGATGTTGCCCAGAGCAAGACCTACGGTATGGGCAGAAGCTACATTGCCTGCATCGGTCAATGCAAAAAGGGCGACAAGATTTCCGTTTATTCAAATCTCCAGCAGGGACAGTCGGGTTCTGCAATGGTATTTGTTGATGTTCTGAATCAGGATGTCTTTGAAGAAGGTTACAATAAGCTTTCAAAGAGCGTAATGACAACAACAAAGCTTACAGGCAGTTCTATGGAGGGAACAATCAATGCACAGGAAAACGGATTGTTCTACACCTCTGTTCCGTATGAAGAAGGCTGGAAGGCATATGTTGACGGCAAGGAAGTAACGATTACGCCTGTCGGCAACGCACTCGTTGCATTCAATCTTGCCAAGGGCGAGCATAAAATCAAGCTTGAGTATTATCCAAAGGGATTTGCAATAGGCTTGACTGTGACAATCATATGTGCCGCAACCTTTGCGTTCCTCTGCGTATGGACATATATCATCAAAAAACGCAGAAAAAAGAAAGGCGATATTTCTGAAAATCCCGAAGAAGTTCAGATTAACGCTGAATAATAAAATTAAATATCTTTAAACAT
>OMBP01000976.1_pt1 | contig 13829 bp, 13 predicted proteins | sample 1644911 | NCBI WGS metagenome assembly OMBP01 (sample SAMEA103958122, study PRJEB25191) | human gut metagenome | biome: human-associated habitat [ENVO:00009003]; feature: intestine environment [ENVO:2100002]; material: feces | place: Germany | collected 2013/2015 | reverse complement strand
TTCTGGGGCGCCTGCGGGGCGGGGATCAGCGCGGGGCAGTTCCTGGCCATCGCCACGGCATCCACGCCCCTGGCCCGGGAGCCCTGGGGATTGAGCAATCAGATGACCGCCCGGGCCCTGGACAGCATCGGCAAGGTGGGTGGCCCCCGGTGCTGCAAACGGGATTCCTGGCTGGCCGTCCAGGCTGCCGTGGACTTTGTCCGGGAGCACCTGGGGGTGGAGATGCAGCACAGCGTGCCCGTCTGCTCTTACAGTGCCCGAAACAGCCAGTGCATCGGAAAACGCTGCCCCTTCTCGGCGGCAAAGCAAAGGGCTCTCGAGGCGAAAACAGCCCCGAGTTTCTGAAAGGCCAGAAGCTCCGGGACATACTTGTTTTTCCGGAGAATCTGCTCCATAGGGGTCCCTTGGGCAGCTCGTCCACCAGCTTGCCCAGATACATAACGCCGATGCGGTTGGAGATGTGCTTCACAACGCTCAGGTCATGGGCGATGAACAGGTAGGTCAGACCCATCTCCTGCTGCAGATCCTCGAACATATTGACGACCTGTGCCTGAATGGAAACGTCCAGTGCAGAGACAGGCTCGTCACAAACGATGAACTCGGGGTTCACGGCCAGTGCACGGGCAATGCCCACGCGCTGACGCTGACCGCCGGAGAACTCGTGGCAGTAGCGGTTTGCGTGCTCGCTGTTCAGGCCAACGCGCTCCAGCAGAGCGATGATCTTATCGTGGCGGTCCTTTTCGTTCTCAGCCAGATGATGGATATCAATGCCCTCACCCACGATGTCGCCAATGGTCATGCGGGGATCCAGACTTGCGTAGGGATCCTGAAAAACGATCTGCATCCGGCGGCGGTAGGGCAGCATATCCACTGCGATCTTATTGTCCTTATCGAACAGCAGGTTGCCATCATAGTAGATCTTACCGCCGGTGGGCTCGTACAGGCGCAGCAGGGTGCGGCCGGTGGTGGTCTTGCCACAGCCGGACTCGCCTACCAGACCAAGGGTCTCGCCCTTGCGGATGGCAAAGCTTACGTCATCCACAGCCTGAACGTACTTGCGGTTCTTGCCCACACCGCCGGCGGGGAAATACTGCTGCAGGTGCTGGACTTCAACCAGCGTCTTGTGTTCACTCATTCTGCCTTTTCCCCTTTCTCAAATGCAGCCTTCTGCTGCAGCCAGCAGTAGGTATAATGGGTATCGCTGAGCTCGGTGCGCGGGGGCATCTTGCTCAGACAGATCTTCATGCAGTTCTTGCAACGGGGCGCAAAGGGGCAGCCGGCCGGCGGATTCAGCAGGTCCACAGGGGTGCCCTCGATAGGCACAAGGCGCTCGTGCTCTGCGGTGTTCAGCTTGGGGATGGAGTTGATCAGGCCCTTGGTGTACTCGTGACCCGGCTGATAGAAGATCTCGTCGGTGGTGCCGTACTCCACGATGTGGCCGGCGTACATGACGGCAATCTTCTCGCACATGGAAGCCACAACGCCCAGATCGTGGGTGATCATGATGATGGACATGCCCAGCTTGTGGCGCAGGTCGTTCATCAGCTCCAGGATCTGTGCCTGGATCGTCACGTCCAGCGCGGTGGTGGGCTCGTCGGCGATCAGCAGCTTGGGCTCACAGGCCAGTGCAATGGCGATCATCACGCGCTGACGCATACCGCCGGACAGCTCGTGGGGGTACTGCTTCAGTCGCTTTTCGGGCTCGTTGATGCCAACCAGCTCCAGCAGCTCCTTGGCACGTGCCCATGCATCGGCCTTGTTCTTATCGGTGTGCAGGCGGATGACCTCCACGATCTGGTTGCCGATGGTGTACACCGGGTTCAGGCTGGTCATGGGATCCTGGAAGATGATGGAGACCTCGTTGCCGCGGATCTTGCGGAAGTCCTTCTCCTTCATGTTCTCGATCTCGTGGCCGTTGAACCACACCTTGCCGCCCACCAGCTTGCCGGGGTAAGCGGTCAGACCCATAACGGAGTAAGCGGTGACCGACTTACCGGAGCCGGACTCGCCCACAACGCCCAGAACATCGCCCTGATTCATGGTAAAGGAAACGCCGTTCAGTGCCTTTACTTCGCCCGCGGGGGTGAAGAAAGAAAGGCGTTCTTCTTTGATGTCAAGAATTTTCTCGCTCATTTCTGTTCACCTCATCAATTCTTCAGCTTCGGGTCAAAGGCATCGCGCAGGCCATCGCCGAACAGGTTGAACACAAGGATCATCACGCTGATCATCAGTGCGGGGGCGATCAGCAGATGGGGGTAGGTGTTCATGCCCTTGACGGCATCGGTAGCCAGAGAACCCAGAGAAGGCAGCGGGGCTGCAACACCCAGACCGATGAAGCTCAGGTAGCTCTCAGTAAAGATGGAAGCCGGGATCTGCAGGGTGGTGGTAACGATCAGGGTACCGATGCAGTTGGTGAGCAGATGCTTTTTGATGATACGGCCGCTGGATGCGCCCAGTGCGCGGGCAGCGGTAACGTACTCGCTCTCCTTCAGGATCAGGATCTGGCTGCGGACGATACGTGCCATGCCGACCCAGTACAGCAGAGCAAAGATGATGAAGATGGAGATCATGTTGGGGCCCAGCGTCTGCATCCACTTGAAGCCGGGCTTGGTAGCCAGTGCATCCAGCGGATCTTTCAGAGCCATGCCCAGCAGGATGATCAGCAGAATATCGGGGATGGTGTACAGAATATCTGTAATACGCATCATGATATTGTCCACCCAGCCGCCAGCAAAAGCCGCAACCGCACCATAGGTGGCGCCGATGATCAGCACCAGCACAGAAGCGATCAGACCGACGGACAGGCTGACGCGGGTGCCCATCATGATACGCACAGCAAAGTCACGACCCATACGGTCGGTGCCCAGAATGTGCGGGAACACCTTTTCGCCTGCATCGATACGTGCCTGCTCGGAAGCAGAGTACTCGAAAGGCTTCAGGTTGTTGCTGCCCTTCATCTGCTCGGAGTAGCTGTAAGGCCAGACGGCGGGCAGCAGGTAGGCAAAGATGGCAATGGCAATGATGAACACAAAGCTGACCATGGCGATCTTGTTCTTCTTCAGGCGGCGGATACCGTCCTTCCAGAAGTTGACGCTTTCGCGCATGACCACCAGGCTCTGCTTTTCCTCATTGCTGGCGGGCAGAAAATCCTCCGCGTTGAGCTGCAGGCTGAGCGGATTCTTTTTAATGTTCTCCATGAAAATCGCTCCTTTCTCTTACTGCAGCTTGATGCGCGGGTCGATGATCTTATAAAGGATATCCACGACCACGTTTGCAATGATGACCATGCTGGACAGCAGGATGGTGGTGCCCATGATCATGGTGTAGTCACGGTTGGTGATGGCAGACACGAAGTCGCGGCCCAGACCGGGCACGGAGAAGATTTTTTCCACCACGAAAGAACCGGTCATCAGGCTGGCCAGCATGGGGCCGACGTAGGTGATGACAGGCAGAATGGCGTTGCGCAGCGCGTGCTTGAACAGGATCATGAACTGGGACACGCCCTTTGCGCGGGCAGTGCGCATATAATCCTGACCCATAACGTCCAGCAGGCTGGAGCGCATCAAACGGGTGATATAAGCCGAGGGATAGATGGCCAGTGCAGTGACCGGCATGATATAGGCGGCTGCGCTGTTCAGACCAACGGTGGGCAGCACCTTCATTTTCATACCAAACTGGTACAATAGCAGCACGCTGGAAATAAAGCTGGGGATCGCGATGCCACAGGTTGCAAACACGATAATAACGTTATCCAGCCACTTACCGCGGTTGTAAGCGGAAATGCAGCCCAGCGGGATGCCCACGCACAGAGCCACCACCACGGCAATGCCTGCCAGACGGCAGGACACCGGCAGCTTGCTGGCAATGATCTGGTTCACGGTACGTCCGCGCTGACGCAGGCTCAGACCCAGATCGCCGTGCAGAAGGCTCTTCATGTAGTTGACGTACTGCACACTCAGCGGCTTATCAAGGCCATACTTTTCGGCCAGAGCCTGCTGAGCAGCGGCACTGATGGACTTTTCTGCCACGAACGGGCCACCGGGGACCAGGTTCATGACAAAAAAGGTAACCGTGGCCACAATGAAGATACTGAAGATACCCATTGCGACACGCTTGATGATGTACTTTGCCATCGTTTGATGCCACTCCAATCCTATCAATGAATTACTATTTTTGCTCTCAGGCCGAGCCATACTTTCCCGCAGTCCGCCAGCCTCACACATAGCAGACGTCTGTCCTTGGCACGCGGACAGAAAAGCGAATAATAAAACGATGGCATCTTGCGGTTGCACAAACACCATCGTCCATACCCGAGAAACACTCTATTTATTATAAGGATAACCACGATTTTTGTCAATTTACATGAAAATAATTCACTTCATTATAGCAAAGCATGAGTGAAATCTTATACTTTATACAAATTTCCTGTATATTCGTAGGTAAAAGTGCTACTTTTTCGGCCTTTTTGGGGATTGTTCCGTTGGCGCGTACAATCCACCCTCCCCTGTCGGCGTAAAAAGCAGCGTCTCTGCCGCAGAGTCATCCCTCCATGTCCTTGGCATTTTTCTCCATATTACAGCAAAAAGGCAAAACAAAACCATCCGCAGCCCCTTTCCGGCACAGTCAGTGCCCGGGAGATGTGCTGCGGATGGTCATGGGTCGTTTTGCGGGTCAGGAGTACAGTTTTGCGGTCAGCCGGGAGTACATGGCGCTCTTCTGTGCCTTATAGGAGGCCATGGCCTGATCCGCCAATGCGGTGCTCTGGCCGTTGGCGGTCAAAATGGCGCGCATCTGGCTGACGATGCTCTCCACTTCCCTGTCGTAGGAGGCCTGCATCGCGTACAGTCTGCCGCTTCTGGCCAGCACGATGGAGATCTTGCGCGCCTGTGTCTGCTGAGACTCTGGCAGCGATTTGAACTCTGCCTTTGCTCCGGCAATGCAGCTGTTCAGCTCTGCCTCGGCGCGTGCCTTGACGCTGTACAGCTGCCGCAGCAGTGCCTTGACCTCGGCCTCGTAGCCGGCCTCCTGTTTGCCGGAGGAGGACGCCGGTTTTTCTGTACCGGAATTGGCTGTACCGGCAGTCTCCTGCTTGCTGGAGGACGCTGTACTGCTGCTCTCCGTCCGGGAGGCAGCGCTCCCCGAAGAAGCAGAAGAACCTGCCGGGGAGGAAACCGCACCTGTCTCCTGCTGCGGAGCGCTGGCGGATGCCTCCTGTTCCCCGCTGCCGGACGCGGCGGCTTCATCTGCCAGTTCCTCCAGCGTGATCTCACCGCTGAGCAGCTTATCGATCTCATCATCCGTCAGGGTGACCTGTGTGCTGTCCGCCGGGGCATCCGGCAGGGTTTCAGGAATACCGGCTGCCATACTGTGGAGGTAGAACAGCACGCCAAGAACAGCTGCTGCCAGCAGAGCCACCAGCGCGCCCAGCACGATCAACACGATTTTCAGGACCTTATTTTTCTTCATACCAAAATCCGCTGCCCGGGCAGAGTAATTCTCTGCCCGGGCAGTTTTCTCCTTACTTTAGGATCAGACCCACATGCCCAAAAACTTTTTGGGCTGATGCAGGGTCACAGCGTCCAGTTCCTGATCGTGGAACAGTTCATCGCCGTTGCGCACGATGCGGGCAGCAGTTTCCTTGCCCAGCAGCTTTTCCAGCTGCTGCACTCCCTGTGCCATGCGGGGCGGGCGCTTGTCCGGGGAATGGGTGTCGGTGGAGATGACATGAACCAATCCCCACTGGATGAACTTACACAACTTTTTGCAGAGCTTAGGCTCCAGCAGTGCTCCTGCGTTGATCTGCGCATAGGCACCAGCGGCTACCCAGTCGTACAGCAGGGTGGGATCCTCCAGCACATAGGGGTAGCGCTCGATATGCGCGATCAGCGGCACGATGCCCTGCTGCTGCAGATTGTACAGGGTCTGCCGGATAAAATGCGGCTTGTGGGTGGTGGGGAATTCCAGCAGCAGATAAGCGGTGTCCCCCATGCACAGCGCCCGGGTGTCCAGCTCGCACAGGCCGGGCGAGAAGAACACCTCCGCCCCCAGTTTGAAATCAAACTGCATGGGCTGCCCCTCCAGCGCTGCGGTCAGCTGTTCAAAGGCAGCCTGCCGCTTTGCCGTAAAGGCTTCCACTGTGGTACGCTCGCTGTTGAAGTGGCTGGTGAACGCAATATTGCGCACACCGTCCTCGTATTCCCTGCGCAGCAGCTCCAGCGAGACTGCTGTATCCTTTGCGCCGTCATCCATGCCGGGCAGAATGTGACAATGCAGATCGGTCATAGCAGTGCTTCCTTATTATTTACCGGCAGTGGCATCCTGCTTGCCGTAGGCATAGTTGTAGTTGTAAGCATAGCTGTATGCGTAGCTGGAGCCCTTGAGTGCCTTCTTCATGTCGTAGCGGGTCAGCACGCTGCCCAGCACCCGGACACCGGCATCCTGCAGCTTTTTCACTGCGCCGCGCACCGCATCGGCGGGGGCGTAGTCCGAGCGCACAACGAAAACCGCGCCGTCCACATAGCGGCCGATGACGGCTGCATCGGTGACCACGGACACCGGGGGTGCATCAAAGATGACCACATCGAACTTTTCCCGCAGGGTGTTGACCATGGCCTGCATCTGCGGCTGGCTCAGCATCTCGGAGGGGTTCGGCGGCGGGGTACCGGCGGGCAGGAAGGTCAGATTCATTTCCTTCAGTTCATGCAGCGCCTCGTCCAGCGTGCACTGGTTGGACAGCACGTTGGAAACGCCCTTTACGTTGTGACCGGCCTTCAGATAGCGGTGCAGCACCGGCTTGCGCAGGTCGCAATCCACCAGAGCCACCTTTTTGCCGCTTTCGGCCATCGTCATCGCCAGATTGACTGCCACGTTGCTCTTGGACTCTTCCGGCACGGTACTGGTGATGACCAATGTATGCACGTCCATGGAGCCTGCCATAAAGTCCAGATTGGTGCGCAGAGACTTATAGGCCTCCACATAGCCAAAGGGCATCTTTTTATCGGTGATCAGCACGCTGCAGTCCTCGTAAACGGTTTCCATCTTCTCGGTATCGGTGACCATGTACGGGGTAACGTAGCCACGGTCAAACTGCATGCCTTCCACTACCTCGGTGTAGGTTTCAGCAGTGGTCTTGTTCTCCTCGATGGTGATAACGCCGTCAGAGGTGACCTTCTCCATAGCCTCGGCGATCAAACGGCCGATCTCGGGGTCACCGGCAGAGATGGTGCCGACGCGGGCGATATCGTTGCTGTCCTTCACCTTCTGGCTGTGTGCCTTGATGGTCTCCACAGCGGTGGCAACGGCCTTGCTCATGCCGCGGCGGATATCCATGGGATTTGCACCGGCGGTAACGTTCTTCATGCCCTCATTGACCATAGCCTGTGCCAGCACGGTAGCGGTGGTAGTACCATCGCCTGCGGCATCGTTGGTCTTGGTTGCGACCTCACGCACCAGCTGTGCGCCCATGTTCTCGAACTCGTCCTTCAGCTCAATTTCCTTCGCAATGGTCACGCCATCGTTGGTGATGACCGGTGCGCCGAACTTTTTGCCCAGCACCACGTTGCGGCCCTTGGGGCCGAGGGTGATCTTAACGGTGTTAGCCAGGGTATCAATACCGGCACACAGTGCCTTGCGAGCGTCCTCGCCCTGCTTGATCTGCTTTGCCATAATACATCGCTCCTTTATAATACAAGCTCAATTGAAAAGGGAAAATTCAGTTTCAGTCTTCCACAACAGCCAGAATGTCGCTCTGGCGCACGATGGTGCACTCTTCGCCGTCCACCTTGACCTCGGTGCCGGAGTACTTGCTGGTGAGGACCTTGTCGCCGACCTTGACGGTCATCTTGACTTCCTTACCGTCCACGACACCGCCGGGGCCCACCGCGATGACCTGTGCGACCTGCGGCTTCTCTTTTGCGCTGCCGGTCAGGATCAGGCCGCCCTTGGTGGTCTCCTCAACTTCAACAGTCTTAATGACAACACGGTCTGCAAGAGGAATGATCTTCATAATTCTTGCCCTCCAATTATATTGAATTTATTTGAAACTTTGTTGCGTCCTGCGGGGGCTTCATGTGCGCCCCGCAGTGGTTTAGCACTCTTTTTCTGTGAGTGCTAAGTGTATTGTACTCATCTTGCCCTGAAAAATCAAGGGGTTTTGCGATTTTTCTTTGTTAAGAATTTATGACGCCCAAAAATCGTACTCTGCCACGCAAAAAAGGCGGCGCATCCTTGACTGCTGGGTATCCGTAAAACAGTTTTCGAGAAATGACACGGCAACTGCCTGTCAGGATTGGTTACGGAGTACCCGGCTAGGCCGAGGAAGCATCAAGTCCCATGTCCGCACCGTCAAGGTGTTGGGTATGGGGCTTTTTGCATTTCAGGAACGTGTACACCTCTGGAAAGGTGTAACACACTAGACTTTGTACCAAAGTCGTGTGCCAAGGGCGCTGCACCCCTTTGGAATCCCTGCTCACATCGCCTGTGGGCGATGTGGATTCGCCGCACAAAAAGCTCTCACAAATACACACCCGGCTGTCTGCGGCGAGGAGAAGGCACTTCTGTGGAAGTGTAATAACCCACTATGACACTTTCATCCCTGCGGTCTGCAAAGTGTAGTGGGCTCTCCGAGGGGGAACGGTTGTATAGGGTGTGTTTCGGGCGAATCGCTGTGTACGTGCGTACGGTAGGTCGGTACGCACGTACACAGTAAATCGGCCAAGTTCTCCCATGTAGAGGGTGTAATTTCGATAAAGAACGTGGTATAATTGACTCAACAAATCGATTTGTGGAGGCGATTATTTATGAAAAAAGAAACCAAGAAATCTATCTTATTCTATGCAGCTTCTGCTCTGTTATATATGGCTTCACTTATTAGCTTCATAAGTGGAAATGATAATTCTATGGCTGTTGTATGGTTGTGTCTTGGTTCATCATTTCTTTGCCTTGGCTCGACGCATCTTTGTTTAGGTTTGTCTCATAAGAAAAAGGGAAACGACAAAACCGATGCAAGCAATAAATAAATTCCTAGTATATCGCACTCACTCCTAAGCAGGGTTTGGGGCAGGCACGCCCCAACAAGAAGCAGTCCCAAAGGGGCAGGAAATTTTCAAGAATTGAAAATTTGTGGCCACGGGACGATTCTTGCTCTCACGAAAACCCATACTTTTTGAAAAACGCTTTCCGCAGCCAAAGGAGGATGCACCATGAAAAAAGAGATCGAAGCCTTTGTCAACGCAGCCAACGAGCAGGAGTTGGAAGCTGCATGGAACAACCTCTCGGCAGAGGAACAGCGAGTTTTCGAGCAACTCATGGAGGAAGACTCACCCGAAGATGCACTGGCATTTTTCGCACAGCTGTATGACGATGCCCCGAAAGAGCAGACCAGCGAGACTGTGAGCATCTCCGAAAATGAAATTTATTTCAAGCGGCAGCCCTTGACCGAAGAGCAGAAGAAACACAGCTCTTATGTGGACGAGAACGGCAACCTCCATGTCAAGAACCTGTCCGCTTTCTGGATTCCAGAACTGACCACCACGGAGAAAGTCGGTCACACCACCTACACCGTGACCGGCAGCTATGAGGGCAAGGAATCCTTTTTGAAGAAGCTGGAGCGCATTGTTGCCAAGAACGCCCAGCAAAAATTTGAAGATGAGGGTGCAGACGAATGACAACTGCGCCCAATTCTGCTATACTTGACCCGGTAACCAATCCTGTACTGACAGTTGCTCCACAGAGTAAGGAGGACACAACAATGTCTGGAGCAACGAATAAGATCACCGCACTTTACTGCCGGCTGTCGCAAGAGGACGCACGGCTCGGCGAAAGCCTGTCCATTGAGAACCAGAAGGCCATCCTTCTGGAATACGCCAAAAAGAACCACTTCCCGAACCCGGTATTCTTTGTGGATGATGGCTACTCCGGCACGAACTATGACCGTCCCGGCTTCCAGAGTATGCTGACCGAGATCGAAGCAGGGCATATAGGAATCGTTATCACGAAGGATTTGTCCCGACTGGGACGCAATTCTGCCTTGACAGGTCTGTACACAAACTTCACTTTTCCCCAGTATGGCGTTCGCTACATTGCCATTAACGACAACTACGACACCATTGACCCAAACAGCGTAAACAACGATTTTGCGGGCATTAAGAACTGGTTCAACGAGTTTTACGCCCGTGATACCAGCCGCAAGATTCGGGCTGTTCAGAAGGCCAAGGGAGAGCGTGGAGTACCGCTGACGGTCAATGTGCCGTACGGCTATGTGAAAGACCCGGAGAACCCGAAACATTGGCTTGTTGATCCAGAAGCGGCTGCAATCGTGAAGCGCATCTTCTCCATGTGCATGGAAGGCCGTGGCCCGACCCAAATTGCAAACCAACTGTGGGTGGACAAAGTTCCGACTCCCACCGCCTATAAGTTGAGCCATGGCCTGAGTACAAACTCACCCGCCCCGGAAGACCCTTATCGCTGGGATAAAAGAGCAGTAAGTTCGATTCTGGAACGCCGGGAGTACACTGGCTGCACAGTCAACTTTAAGACCTATACTAACTCTATCTGGGATAAAAAGAGACATCTGAATCCCGTGGAAAATCAGGCTATCTTCCCGGATACACATGAGCGCATTATTGACGATGATGTGTTTGAAAAGGTTCAAGAGATTCGCAGCCAGCGTCACCGTATGACCAGAACAGGCAAGAGCAGCATCTTTTCCGGCATGGTCTACTGTTCAGATTGCGGTTCTAAGATGCAGTATGGTTCGTCCAATAACAGGGACTTCAGCCAAGACTTCTTTGATTGCTCTCTGCACAAGAAGAACGGGAGCAAGTGCAAGGGACACTTCATCCGGGTAAAGGTTTTGGAGGGCCGTGTGCTAAGCCATGTTCAGCGGGTGACGGACTACATCCTCTGTCATGAGGACTACTTCCGCAAGGTCATGGAGGAGCAGCTTCGGGTGGAAAGCACCGAAAAGCTGACCGTCCTGAAGAAGCAGCTTGCCCGGAATGAGAAGCGGATCGCAGACCTCAAACGGCTATTCATGAAAATCTACGAGGATAACGCCAGCGGAAAGCTGAGCGATGAACGTTTTGACATGATGAGCCAGAGCTACGATGCCGAACAGAAGCATCTGGAAGAGGAAGCCCTCTCTATCCAACAGGAAATCGAAGTACAGGAACAGCAGATCGAGAATATTGAAAAGTTCGTCCAGAAAGCGCACAAGTACGTTCATATTGAAGAACTCACCCCTTATGCTCTCCGTGAACTGGTGTCGGCCATCTATGTGGATGCCCCGGATAAGTCCAGCGGAAAGCGGGTGCAGCACATCCATATCAAGTACGATGGGTTGGGGTACATCCCTCTGGATGAACTGGAAGCAAAAGAAAAGGCGTGACCGAAGTCACGCCAAATCTTCCCCATTTAGGGAACTTTTGCAAATACTGTTTTATGGGAACTCTGCTACGGGGAACGCCCTGTTGTACATATCGCTATCGCATGTGGTCTTTGGCAGGGTGCGTCCTATTCAGGGGCGCACCCTGTTTTTCTGTATAAAGGGATTTGTTAGTTTAGTTTGAACTCAACTCTACTAAAAGAACTCGACATAGCCGGATCAAGCGTATGCTGTTCTAGTCCCATCAAATCTTCAAATGTTTTTTGCTGTGCCGTAAAACATTTTTCGTTCAAGTATTTCAGCAAATTTCTTTTTTCGATAATTCCGTTGTCATCCAGAATTTTTACAGACGCTGAAAAAAGAGATGCTGTGGGAACTTCAACCATATCTCCCGGTTCAAATGTTCGCCATCCACGACTTCCAAGCTGCCTAAACAAATATTGATATTGACTTGGAGACAGTACCTCTAGCATATATGCTCTACGAATCATCATCGCAATTGAGACATGCCATTTTTCTTTTAGTCTTAAATATTCATTTAAAACTGTTGGATATTGAAGGTCTTTCAAAAATGCTTCTTTGGGCAGCAAAAATGCCGATGCAAATTGATTTGCATCTGATTCATTACTTCGATACTCAGCATCTGCTTGCGATTTTACATCCGAAACAATATGACCGAGTATCCAGTGTCCTAGTTCGTGAGCCAGCGTAAAGTTCAATCTTGCAGGCGTTGTTTTATCTGTATTATATGTTGTGAAATAGAACCTCTTGCTTTCTCCATTATTGGCAAGGACCGGAATGTGACTGATTGCGTCCAAATGCCCTACGTTTTCCGAGAAAGAAGTTACCACAATTCCAAGATTTTGTAACAGATAGCTCATATTACGAATGGGCCTATCCGATAAGTCCAATTTCTCCCGAATTTTTTTTGCGATTAGTTCCATGTCAGAACACTCTGCTACAGATTTCATACAATCGATCAATTGTTCGGTTGATGGATATTCAATATATTCTGCAAAAAAGTCATAAATATATGATTTCAATACATCAATGTTTGTTTGCCGTAATTTTACGGCTCTTGTCGTGGTTGTAGTTGCTCTACAATATGCAACTCCGGGACTAAAATTATCGCTGCTACCTTCAAAGAAAAATTTCGGTGGAAATTTCAATTCTTGCGAAATTGCTAATACTTTATCGGCACTTGGTTTGATTAAACCATTTTCATACTGAGAGACAGTTTGCTTTGTCACCCCTATCTTTTCTGCTAGCTTAGGACTGGAAATATTTTGGATTTCACGAGCCAATGTCAGCCGCATTCCATTAAACTCGGATGTAACAATGGCACCCATTTTTTACCCATCTTTCCGTACAAATTTTTTCCGCGGTTTGAATTCCGGAATACTGTCGATTTGAACGCCATACTCATTACCAGTTTCTTCCTTAAACTTAGTAATTTCATCTTCCGGAACAGCTTCTTTCCAATTCATCGGAATTGCAGAATCCAAATTCATTTCATCAACGATGCAACCATTTGCATTCAAAATTTCCAATGTACAGCTTCTGATCAATTGAGCTAAATCCAAGCGGTACGTTAAAATTCCAAATCTCAAGACTTCACCGTCTACTGCTTGCTCCAATTCATCGAAGGGCTTTTCGGCTTTTTGCTGCACAGCTTTATCTTGTCCAAACAGTGACATCTGCTCATACTGGGGAACCATTTCATTCAAATCTTGATTAGCCGGAAGTCCCGAAAAAACGTAATGCATCTCACCATTCTGCAATTTGACAAGTCTATTGCGGAAATTTTCTTGGCGAAGAATCATAATGGCTGTTTTGCTGTGAGGATCATATGCCACAGCATACTTCCAGCTTCCAGAGACCATCAAAACCACACGATATCCTGCCTTTGTTAAATGTTCATGTTCATTTTGAAAGATATGTGCCCAGCCGTGCTGTCCTTTTCCGTTAGAATACATCAAATCGGCATAGACACCTTCATTTTCTTCCATGCCATGGTAGATGCTTTCAACAATCAGTTTTGCCATTGCCATTGCGGAATCTTCAAAAAATGCTTTTTTCATGTGAACCTCCTTCACAGATGAAATTATAAGCGGTGGAATTTTCTTACACTTCATATTTTACATGAATTTTGTAAAAAGTCAAGTGATCGAATGACGTTTTATGTATTCAAATGCAAAAGCGCAGCATCTCCCAAAAAGTACTGCGCTTTTGTATAATTTGAGCTACCAGTTAGTCCTCCAACCCACAGCTCCCGGTCACATTCTTCAAATATTCCTCTGGGTCACCATTCAGGATCAAATCGGCATAGCCAAGCGGGTCATTGTAGATAAGATAGTCCAGTTCAGACCTTTGCGCCATGGTAACGTCCAGCGCATCCTCGACCCCGGTGCAGTCGATGGAAATTTTTCTTCCATCCCGGAGCAGC
>OMBP01000951.1_pt1 | contig 14339 bp, 16 predicted proteins | sample 1644911 | NCBI WGS metagenome assembly OMBP01 (sample SAMEA103958122, study PRJEB25191) | human gut metagenome | biome: human-associated habitat [ENVO:00009003]; feature: intestine environment [ENVO:2100002]; material: feces | place: Germany | collected 2013/2015 | reverse complement strand
TCATCGCCCAGCCCACGCGCGGCGTGGATGTGGGCGCCATCGAATTCATCCACACCCGCATCATCGAAAAGCGCAACGCCGGCTGTGCCATTCTCCTCTGCTCGGCCGACCTCGACGAGGTGTTCCGCCTGTCCGACCGCATCATCGCGATGTACGAGGGGCGCATCACCGGCGAGTTCCGCACAAGTGACGTCACCAAGGAGGAGATCGGCTGGTACATGACCGGCCACCGCGAGGGAAAGGAGGCGGCAAAGACATGAAAAAGCTTGCAGGCGCGGTGAACTGCCGCTATCTGCTCTCGCTGCTGCTCTCGATCCTCTTCGCCTTCCTTATCGGCGCGGGCATCCTCGCCGTCTCCGGCTTCCACCCGCTCGAGGCCTACGGCGCGATGCTCTCCGGCGCGTTCGACAGCGCGCGCCACATCGGCGACTTTCTGGAGTACGCGATGGTGCTGTGCGTGTGCGGCCTTGCCTGCGTGCTCGGCGCGCGCGTCGGCATCTTCAACGTCGGCGGCGAGGGTCAGCTGCTCCTCGGCGCGATCTTTGCCGCGCAGGTCGGCGTGTGGATGGACGGACAGCCCCGCTTCCTTGTCATCGTCTGCGCGGCGCTCGCTGCGATGGCGGTCGGCGGCCTGTACGCTTTTCTCCCCGGCGTTCTGAAGGTGAAGGTCAAGGTCAACGAGGTCATCACCACCATCATGCTCAACACCATCGCCGCCTACCTCTGCCAGTACCTCGCCAAGGGCCCGTGGAAGAATGCCAATAAGAACATGGTTGCCGCGACCGAACAGCTCGGCGCGCAATACTGGTTCGGCAATGTCATTCCCCGCTCCAACCTCACGAGCGCCGTGTTTGCCGCGGCGGTGATGGCCTTTCTTGTGTGGTATGTGATGGAGCGCACCTCCGTCGGCTATGAAATGCGCATCACCGGCGAGAATCCGCGCTTCGCCTTCTTCTCCGGCCTGCGCACCGATCAGATCGTCCTGCTCTCCGGCGGCCGCGTGGTTGAGATGGGTTCTCCCGCGGAGCTGCTGAAAAAGAACGGCCTGTTCCGCCACATGGCGCAGCTCCAGAGCGAGAGCATGGAGTGGACGGCGTAGAAAGTTGCGGGATAAACAGAATTCCGAGTGCAATATTGGAAAACGAAGTGTCGAAAACAAGGAGGAGTTTATGAAAGAAACAAATAAATGGTCTGTCAGGGATGTGATCACCACGGTGCTGCTTTCGGCGGTGCTGATCGTGATCCAGCTCGTTGTCAATATGGTCTGTATGGCCAACGACTTTGTCAGCATGGTGCTGTCGGTGGGGATCACCATGTTCCTCTGCGCGCCGGTCTATATGCTCATGGTCAGCCGGATCGGCAAGCGGTTTGTGACGCTGATCTATATGACGATCCTCGGTGTGATTTTCCTGCTGATGGGCAACTGGTTTTTGCTTCCTTATTATGTTCTCGTGGGAATCCTCTGCGAGGCGATTCTCTGGAAGGAAGGCTCCTGCCAAAAGCCGAAACGGCTGACTGCCGTCTGGACGGTGGCGAGTCTGCTGTACAACGGGGTCAATCTGCTGCCCATCTGGTTCTTCTGGGACACCTACTACGATTTTGCGCTGGCAAGCGGTATGGAGCAGAGCTACATCGATTCCTATGTGCGTTACTACACCTCTCCCGGCTGGCTGGCCTTTATTCTGCTGTTTACGACGCTGATGGGCTTTTTAGGCTGCATGGTGGGCAGTCGGCTGATCCGCAGGCATTTTAAGAAGGCCGGCGTTCTATGAGAGCGGACGCATCCTTTGCGGTGCCGGTCAAGCTGTGGGCGCTGCTGTGCGTCTTTGCCGGAGTGACCATCGGCGGGAATGTACTGCTTACCTGCATCCTGACCGGCGGCGCGCTTCTTTATCTCGTCTTACAGCGGAACTTCCGCCTTGCCGCGTCCTATGGCTGCTTTTATCTGCTGCTGGCGCTGCTGCTCTACGGCATCCGCTTCCACGGGCTGCACATGCCGGTCTTTTCGGAATTTTATGTTCTGATGTTCTGGAATCTGTCACCGATCTTTCTGGTGTCATGGGATCTGATCACCACGCCGCCGGGGATGCTCTCCGCGTTCTTATCCCGCCTCCGTATGCCCACCCCGTTCATTCTCGGGCTTCTTGTGGTCTTTCGCTTCTTCCCCACCATGCGGACGGAGCTGAAAGGCGTAGGCAGGTCCATGAAAAACCGAGGGCTGACCGCGGCGGGGCAGCTGCTCGCACATCCCGTGCAAAGCATGGAGTATGTGCTGGTTCCGTTTCTTCTTCGGGTATTGCAGCTTGCCGATCAGCTTTCCGTTTCCGCCGTTGCAAGGGGTGCGGAGCGTCCGGGCGTGCGCGGCAGCTATTATGAGAAAAGGACCGGGACGCGGGATTATATCGCGGCAGCCGCATGTGCGCTGGTCACGGCTTCCTATTTGGTTTTGGAAAGGAGCATGGCATGATCGAGCTTACACACGCTTCCTTTCAATACGAAAACTCAGACAGAGGCGTGCGGGACATTTCCCTTTCGGTAAAACGCGGCGAATGCGTCGTGCTGACGGGGCTTTCCGGCTGCGGCAAGACCACCGTGACAAGGCTTGTCAACGGGCTTGCGCCGTCCTACTATCCCGGAGTTTTCAGCGGGAGCGTGAGGATAGACGGCAAGGACATATCAAGGCTTTCCACATGGGAGATCGGGCGTTTGGTGGGAAGCGTTTTTCAGGATCCCAAAAGCCAGTTCTTTTCCTCTGAGCTTGCCGGAGAGGTGGCCTTTCCCTGCGAGAATTACGGCCTGTCCGCCCGGGAGATACGGGAGAAGACGGACGCCGCCATAGAGGCATTGAAGCTGTCCCGTTTGAAGGACAGGGCAGTTGACGTCCTTTCAAGCGGAGAAAAGCAGCGGGCGGCCATTGCGTCCGTATATGCCATGAAGCCAAAGGTCTTTGTGTGCGACGAGCCGACGGCCAACCTCGATGCCGCCGGGACGCGGCAGCTTGCGCAGACCCTTCGGCAGCTCAAGGCACAGGGCTTTACCCTGCTCATCGCGGAGCATCGGATCGACTGGCTGATGGGGATCGCAGACCGCTTTTTGTATCTGCGGGACGGCAGAATAGCGGCCGAGTATACACCGGAGGATTTGCTCCTTCTGCCAGAAGCAGACATCTTAGGCATGGGTCTGCGCTCTCCGCACGAGGGAAAGAGCCTTCCCGCTCCCTCCGTATTGGACGAAAGCCCTGCCGTCTTGAAGACAGCAGGGCTCTCGAAAAGAATAAGCAAAGAAGTTATTTTTGAGGATATTTCGCTGTCCGTTCCAAAGGGCAAAGTGACCGCCATAACGGGGCAAAACGGCGCGGGGAAAACCACCCTTGCGCAAATCCTCTGCGGGCTGGCGAAGCAGACAAGGGGACATATCCTGATAGACGGGAAAAAGGCAAGAGCGGCAGTCCGGCGCAGGGAGATCTATTACTGCGGCAATGACACATCAACGCAGTTTTTTACGGCAAGCGTGGCGGAGGAGCTGCTGCTGAATGCCAAATTGACGGAAGAAAGCAAAGACCGTGCCAGACATTTGCTGAAGGAGCTTGGGCTTTACGAGTACAGGGACGCGCACCCGTCCACCCTGTCCGGCGGGCAGAAGCAGCGCCTTGCCATCGCCTGCGCCGTCTTTTCCGGCCGCAGGATATTGATCCTTGACGAGCCCACCAGCGGCCTTGACGGGCAGAATATGCGCCTCGTTGCGGAAAGGCTGAGAAGCGAAGCACGGAACGGCAGAACCATTCTCGTGATCACCCACGACAGGGAGCTGATCGAGAGCTGCTGCGATAACGTTGTGGAGGTTAAAAAACGATCACCATGAATCAGCCGAGGACTGTTATGGGATATCCGCGCCGGAGGGATCGCTTTCTGTCCCTGCCGGCAGCTCCACCGCGATGGTCGTGCCCTTGTCCGAGCTTTCCTCCACCCAAACGGAGCCGCCGTGGAGATCGGCGATCTCCCACACCAGAGAAAGTCCCAGTCCCGCGCCGCCGTACTCGCGGCTGCGGGATTTGTCCACCCGGAAGAAGGGCTGGAAGATACTGCGCTGATACTCCTCCAGAATGCCGCAGCCGGTGTCGGAAACGCGAATGATGCACTTTTCTTGCCCCTGCACAAGCTCGACCCGCACCGAGCCGCCGGGGCGGTTGTATTTGACGGCGTTCTCCGTCAGGTTAAAGAGCAGACGGTAGATCAGCGCGTCGCTGCCGGTGAGGGCGGCGTCGCCCTCCGCTTCCAGCGTGATGCTTCGCTTCTCCGCCAGCGGCGCAAGATCCGTGAAGATCTCCTCGACCATGGGGGCGAGCTGGAGCTGCTCGTTCCGCGCCACCTGCTGCAAATTGCTCATCTCCAGCAGCGTCTTGGTCATCTGCGTCAGCCGCTCCGTCTGCTCGCGCAAAAGCGTGAGGAATTCCGCCGTCTCCGGCCGCACATCGGGATGCTCCGCGGAAAACAGCTCCAGCTGCGCCTGCATCAGCGCCAGCGGCGTGCGCAGCTCGTGGGCGGCATTGCCGGTGAACTGCCGCTGGGCGGCAAAGGCGTTGTTCAGCCGCTCCAGCATCTGGTTGAACGAGCGGCTCAGCTGCCGGAACTCCGAAATGGCGTCTTCATCGATCCTCATATCGGCAAGATTGTTCAGCTGCACCTGCTCCACCTGCGAGGCAAAGCTGCGCAGGGGCTTGAGAGCGCGTCCGCTGACGAAATAGGCGAGGATGCCGCTGAGCAGCGTTACCGCCGCCGTGATGTACCAGTTGGTGGTGCGGAAGCGCCCTTGCACCCCATCGACGACGATGGTCAACTCCTCGTTGGGCGCTATGAGCTGCGGGTCAAAGCTCGCCGCTCCGCCATCATTCAGGATCACCGTGCCGCCGCCCTGTAAGCTGTCCGCAATGGTGTCCATATAGTACACACCGGAGGAGCACAGCAGCAAATTCATGGCCACGCAGGTGATGCCGATGAGCAGGACGGACATCAGTGTGATGCGCCACTGCAGGGAAAGACGCTTCATACTTCCTCGCCTCCCATCAGATAGCCCTCGCCAATGCGGTTGCGGATGGGGTCATAGCCCAGCACGGCGCGGAGCTTTTTGCGCAGGGCGGAGATGTGGACGCGAATGGAATTGCTGAAGCTGTCCACGCTGTTGTCCCAAACGTGATCCATCAGCTCCTCCTGACTCACGGGCCGCCCCTGATGCACCATCAAATATTCCAGAATACCCGTCTCCTTGCGGGTCAGCGTCAGCGTCTGCCCGTTGACGGCGGCGGTGCGGGAGCGGGTGTCAAAGGTCAGGGCTCCGCAGCTTAGCAGCACATCCTGCTGGGTGAACTGCCGCAATGTCAGGCTGCGGATGCGGGCCTCCAGCTCGGCCAAGTGGAAGGGCTTTGCCAGATAGTCGTTGGCCCCGGCGTCCAGCCCCTCGACCTTGTCCTCCACCTCGCTGCGGGCGGAGAGGATCAGCACCCGCGTCTCCCGGTCGGTCTGCCGCAGGGTGCGCAGCACCGTCATGCCGTCCTTTTTCGGCAGGTTCAGATCCAGAAGTACCAGATCGTAGCGCTCCACGCCCAGAAGTGCCAGCGCCATTTCCCCGTCATAACAGTAGTCCACGCTGTAGGCCAGCCGCCGCAGGCTGCGGACGATGGTCTCGCACAGGGCGCGTTCATCTTCAATTACTAAAAGGTGCATGAGAGCCCTCCTTTTTATTTCTCCGTTTTTGTGTTGCTTTCATTATAGCAAAAATAGATAAGGTTTGCGTTAAATTTTCGTTCTTAACAGAGACTTTAACTCTCCCGCGCTATGATGGGGGCAGAAAATCGGAAAGGGTGATGAAAAATGAGCTGCGGGAAAAAGGCCGCGGCGCAGATCGCGCTGCTGATGGCCGGAGCCGCCATGCTGTGCTTCGGCGTCTGGCGGGGCGAGGCAGCGACAGTGCTGAGCAAAGCAATCAAATTATGTCTGGAGTGTGTGGGCATTGGATAAGAAAAAAAGTGGCGTATCTCAGGTGCTGTCCCGCTTCCGGGGCTGGATCCAGGCGGGAGCGACGCTGCTGACCAACCTGCATCTGCCGAACTTCCTCAAGGGCGGACTGTATCAGGGGGCGGGGAAGACCGTCTGCGTGCCGGGGCTGAACTGCTACTCCTGTCCGGCGGCCTCCGGGGCCTGCCCCATCGGGGCGTTTCAGGCGGTGGTAGGCTCGTCCAAGTTCAGCTTCTCCTATTATATCACAGGTTTCCTCATTTTGCTGGGAGTCCTGCTGGGGCGCTTTATCTGCGGCTTCCTCTGTCCCTTCGGCTGGTTTCAGGAACTGCTGCATAAGATTCCTACAAAGAAGCTCTCCACAAAGAAGCTCAAGCCTCTGACATACCTGAAGTACGCCGTGCTGCTGGTGATGGTTTTCCTGCTGCCGGCGCTTCTGGTGAACGATGTTGGCATGGGCGACCCATTCTTCTGTAAATACCTCTGCCCCCAGGGCGTGCTGGAGGGAGCCATCCCGCTGTCCCTTGCCAATTCCGGCATCCGGGCGGCGCTGGGCAAGCTGTTTACATGGAAATTCAGCATCCTGCTGTCGGTGATCGTGCTGAGCGTGCTGTTCTACCGTCCCTTCTGCAAGTGGCTCTGCCCGCTGGGAGCGTTCTATGCACTGCTCAACAGGGTATCCCTCTTCCAGATGAAGGTGGATAAAAACAAGTGCGTCTCCTGCGGGAAATGCGCCAGAGCCTGCAAGATGGATGTGGACGTGACAAAGACGCCCAACCACACCGAGTGCATCCGCTGTGGGATGTGTATACGCGCCTGTCCCACAAACGCCGTGTGTTTCCGCTATGGCTTCGGAGACGGTAAAGATAAGACAAAAGCAGCGGAAACGCTGCAGACAAACAACAATATCAAGGAGGAAACAAACAAATGAAAATGAATAGGACGAATACTGCCGGCAGAATTCTGGTGCTGCTGCTTACTGCACTGCTGGTGCTCTCTCTGGCCGCCTGCGGCAAAAAGGGCAACAACGACATGACAAAGCCCGACGGCGAGCCCAAGAACGCCCAGGAGGCGGCCGCTATGTACAAGGCCCTGATGGACCAGGAGAATGCCATTCTGATGGAAAACCAGTCCCTTTGGGAGGAGGTGTTCATGTCCGCCGACAAGGGCATGACCATGCAGGAGGACGGTAAGAACTACGGTGATTTCCTGCTGGACACCATTGAGTCCGCCAAGGACAAGTTTACCGCCGACGAGCTGAAGCTGCTGCGCCAGGGAGGCGAGAAGATCCGGGAGATCGAGCGCACCCTGACCGCCATTGTGGCCAAGTTCCCCGAGGCGGCTCCCAAGGCCCCGGGCAATGGTGACAGCATCCCTGCCGACAGCCCCACGACCCCCGGCAACGGCGACAAGATGCAGAAGTTCCCTGCCTTCGAGGGCAAGGACCTCAACGGCAACCCCGTCAAGAGCGATGACCTGTTTTCCAAGAACGCCGTCACCGTGGTGAATTTCTGGTTCACCACCTGCAATCCCTGCGTGGGCGAGCTTTCCGAGCTGGACGCACTGAACCGCGAGCTTGCGGAGAAGGGCGGCGCGCTCATCGGCGTCAACACCTTCACGCTGGACGGCGACGAGGCAGCGATTTCCGAGGCGAAGGACGTGCTGGCCAAGAAGGGCGCCACCTATCAGAATGTGTATTTTGACTCAGATGGTGAGGCGGGAAAGTTTACCACCAACATCTTTGCTTATCCCACCACCTATGTGGTCGACCGCAGCGGCAATATCGTGGGTGACCCCATCGTAGGCGCCATCACGGAAAAGAAGCAGGCGGAGACGCTGCAAAAGCTCATCGACCAGGCTCTTGCCGCCGATATGGGCTGACAAACGAATTCATCTCCTCATAAAGGAAGAAATCTCCATGTATCGGAGAGCTACCCCATCGCCGAGCAGCTGCTGGCCTACTTCCATGTCATCGACCCCACGGTGCAAAACAGGCAGGGCAATGACCAGGACAGCCAGTACCAGACCGGCGTGTACTACACCAACAAAAGTGCCAGAGAGATGGTGAAGTACATCGCGGAGATCGAACGGGACCGCAGTAAAAAATTTTTGTGGAGTTCGGCCCACCTGAAAAACTACTGCCCCGCTGACGGGAGCGTTCAATGCCGGCGTGACCCCCACCATTACCTGCCAGGTGAAAAAAGGCGGAGTGTTTGTCACACTTCCCACGGGTGAAACCGTACCCACCAATGCTGGCCAGTACAAGGCCAGCACATTAAAGTGGGCGATGCCACCGCTGAGATAGAGTACAGCATCAAGCAGGCCGCACCCACGGTCAACGATAGCATCATCGGCTTGGGCGGTTACGATGTGAAGTGCTTTTTCTACCCGAAGAACGAGTACAGCTGGGCTTATGCAGGCTCTCCAACGGATGTGGGCACCTATGTCGTCAGGTTCAAAGTGCAGGGGAACGGCAACTACGCTTACACCTCCGAACGCTTGGTGGACGAAAGCTGGAAAAACCAAACGAAGGTCATCGAGGGCAGCACCCTTACCAAGGCTGCGACAATAGCCGTTGATAGCCTGCGGAGTGCGTCCCCGAGGCCGATCTGCTGGTCATCACCGGGGTGACCATCCTGAATAACACCCTGCCCGGTCTGCTGCAAATGGCCAAACCGGGCGCGGAGATCCTCATCACCGGGCCCACCGCCAGCATGCTGCCGGAGGCTTTCTTCGCCCGCGGGGTCACCATGCTGGGCGGCATCCAGGTAACAAAGCCGGATGAGCTTTTGAATATCATCAGCGAGGGCGGCTCCGGCTATCATTTCTTCGGCAGGTACGCCGAGCGGACGGTCATCCGTAAAAAGCGCCGAAGAGGAAAAACCAGCCCCGGCCCTTGGGAAAAAGGCCGGGGTTTTTATATCCTTATTTTACATTAATGGTTGCAATAAGGAAAATCTGATGGTGGAATTAAACTAAAGTACAGGATTACCCAATCCCAAATCTCCCCGGGGAGATTTTCATGTCCGCATGCGGACATGATCCATTTTATTGGAATCAGCGGAGGCAACCCATGAGAAAAATAAAATACCTTCTGGCCTTAGCGGCGCTGCTGCTGTGCGTGCCGGTCCTGGCGGCGGAAACCCCGCGGCTGAAGATCGAGGTCCCCGGACAGAATGTGAAGCCGCAGGAAGAATTCGCCGTGACGCTCAGCCTGCACGATATCCGCAGCATTGCGGCGCTCGGCTTCCACATCAGCTACGATAAGACCCGCCTGGAGCTGCTCGAATGTGAAATGGCCCCGGAGGGATTCAATCTTTATATCAACAAGGAAAACGGAAAAGCGGTTTTTGTCGGCGCAGCGGATTATATCGAAGATGGCACACTCTTAAACCTCCGGTTCAAGGTGCTGGAAAACGCAGAGGATGGCCTTGCGGAGATCACCCTTGCGGTGCAGGAGGCCCTCAATGTCAGCGAGAATAAGGTATCCTTCAGCGTCACCTCCGGCGGGGTCCAGGTCGTTACCCGCGTCCTTGGCGATGTAAATGATGACGGCAAGACCGGCAGCTTGCTGGATATCCTGTATCTCAAAAAATACCTGGCCGGCTTCTCGGTCAAGATCAACCAGCTCAATGCCGATATGAATGAAGACAGTGAGGTAAAGCTGGCCGATCTGATCCTGCTGATGCAGCAGTATGTGGAAGAGAAGATAAAAGGATGACACAGTCCGATAAAAGTGCGGCAAGGCAGAAAGGAGATTGGCTATGAAAAAAATATGGAGCATCCTCATGGCGGCCATAATCCTGTGCCTTGCCGTGAGTGTCCCCTCCCTGGCGAAGGGCACCCCCACCTTGGAGCTGCGCCCCTCCGCATCGTCCGTCCAGCCGGGCGGGGAATTCACCGTAGAGCTGGTGATCCACAATAACCCCGGTATCGCCGGCATAAGGTTCGCTTTCCAGTATGATGAGACACTCCTCCAGCTTACCGATGCGAATGGGCAATCAGTGACAGACTGGGAAGTAGGCATCAAAGCAAAACAGGACGAAACAGGGGAGAAAGTAGATCGTGAAAATGCAGTTTGGGCTCAGGGTGAGAACTGGACAGGCTCCGATTGCTGCATCCTCCGGTTAACCTTTCGTGTGCTGGAGAATGCCCCCATGGATACCGTCACCACAATTGGCATAACGGGCTTGGACATCATGAACGCCAGCCTGCAGGAGGTCCCCTTCACCGCCACATCCGCCACCGTCACCATCCAGGAGGAGCCCCCCGGTGTGACGGTAAGCGGTACAGTAACCAGCTACGGCGATGCCGCTGAGAAGGTAACCGTAACGCTGCTGCAAGGCGAAACCTCCGTGGGCACCTGGAGCGGCACTACCGGCCACTACACCATAAGCAATGTTCCCCCCGGTACCTACAACCTGCGGGTGGAGAAGAAAAATCATGTTACCCGTGATTACACTGTAAAAGTAGGCACAGAAGATGTGACTCAAAAGGTGAGGATTTTCCTACTAGGCGATGTAAATGAAGATGGTAGAGTAAATATTCAAGATGTTATTAGGTTGCTAAACCATGTAAATAATAGTTCTCCATTTGTAGATGCTCACCATTGCGATATCAATAATGACTCCCGGGTGAATATTCAAGATGTTATTCGACTTCTTAATCATGTAAACAACAGTAGTAAACTATATTAAAAAGGAGGATTACTTTATATGAAAAAGAAGATTATATCAATACTACTCGCAATAACTTTTGTCCTTTCTTTTGCTATTGTTCCTTCTATGGCTGAAGGCCCTCTCTCAGTCGAGCTTTTGGCGGATAAAACCAACTTCGTAACAAGCACTGATGAGCAGATCGTAACAATATCTGTTATATTGAAAAATCCAGCACCGACAGAAAGTAAGATCGCTGGTGTTAATTTCGATCTTAAAACCAGCGACAGCAATTTGCAGGTTTCGGCCAATGAGGCAGACATTGAGAAAACGGACAAATTCAGTAATGCGACATTTATTAGCAATAAGTTTACTGGATTAAATATGGATTCATCTTTTTATGCAGTTGCTATAGCAGATACACAAATTACTCTGCTGCAATTCAAAGTGATCATTGCAGCAAACTGTCCTGAGGGAACATACCAAGTTTATACTGAGGATTTGGTGCTCTCCGATGTGAATAGCAATTCCGTTTACGAGAATAACGCGTCTATTTCCCTCACCATCACCACCCCCCATGTTCACCAGTGGGCTGCCAATTGGACCAGCGATGGTACCCACCACTGGCATGAGTGTACGGCCGAAGGCTGCACCTTGACAGCAGGTACTGCCAATAGCGAAAAAGGTGGCTATGAAGAGCACAACTGGACCGCCGCAAACTGCACCACTGCCAAAACCTGTTCTATTTGCGGTAAGACAGAAGGCAGCGCCCTCGGCCATGATTGGGCTGATGCAACCTGTACCGCTCCTAAGACCTGCAAGCGTACCGGCTGCACCGCCACCGATGGTAGCCCTCTTGGCCATGATTGGGCTACTGACTGGACGATTGGCGATGTCCAGCACTGGCACAAGTGCAATCGTACTGGCTGTACCGTAATAAATGCTGCGGCGAACCATATCCCCGACCGTAATGCTGCAACTGAAGATGACCCCGTCAAGTGCACCGAATGCGGCAAAGTCCTCACCCCTGCCCTCGGTCATGTCCATACCAGTCATCTTACTTCCGTAGCGGCTAAGGCCCCCACCTGCACCGCACCCGGCAATGCTGCCTACTGGAAGTGCAGCTGTGATAAGCTGTTCTCCGATGACACCGCCACCACCGAGACAACTCTTGCCGCCGTGACGAAAGCGGCCCTCGGCCACGATCATAACGGTCCTTGGGTCACCACAGATGAGAATGAACACTGGAAAGTGTGTGCCCGCGAAGGCTGCAACGAGCAACTGGATAAGGCTGTCCACACCCCCTCCGCTTGGGTAAATGTCGGCGATGGCTACCATCACCAGACCTGCACTGTCTGCGAAAGAGAGTTGACGCATGAGGTCTGCACCTTTGGCCAGCCCCTGAAGTACAATGCCACCTCTCACTGGGAAGAGTGCACAAAGTGCGGTAACAAGCAGAACGAAGCCGCCCACGAGTTCCTCCCCGATTCCGACAAGTGCACCGGCTGTGATTACACCAAATCCTCCACCATCACCATCATCACCCCCACCCAGCCGGGCGATAGCAAGCCCGCGGAGGGCAACCCCTCCACCGGCGCGGTTTCCGGCCCCGTTGGCTACATCGCGATCGGCCTGGCTGTCGTAGGCGCTCTCTGCCTCGGCGCTAAAAAGCTCACCAAAAAGCACGAGGACTGACCCCAACGCGTAAAATGATGCAGTAACATAAGGCCCCCGGCCCGATCCCTCCGATCCCGCCGGGGGCCTTTTCATCCCACCCATCAAAAAAAGAGCCCTCCGCGGAAGGCCCTTTCGTTATGTCTTTTTGATAAAGCTCGTCCCGCATTTGGGACAGGAAATACTGATCTTCCCCTTGCCGCGCGGCACCCGCAGCTTCTGCTTGCAGGTGGGGCAGATGAATACCTTGTACTTTCTGCGTTCCTCCCGGCTGGGCCGGTTCGCGCGCCCGTTCTTCAGCTTCCACCAGAATTGCAGCAGCTTTTGGTTCTCCTGCTGCCGGGCGTAAATGTTGCGGGAGAAGATGCGCAGATAGCACACCACCAGCAGCGCCAGCGCCTCGGTGGTTTTGGCGTACATGGCTATGAGATCCTTGGCGGTAAACATCAGGTCCATCAGGCTCACCGCACTGAATACGCTGGTTTCCTTCAGCAGGAAGATCACATTCGCCATAAAGGCCGGCATGCTGATACTCATGGCCTGCGGCAATATCACATACCGCATGGTCTGTCCGCGGGTCAGGCCCAGGCTCAGGGCGCTTTCCTGCTGGATCGGCTCAATGGCTTCCAGCCCGCTGCGGAAGGCCTCCGCCATATAGCTGCCGCCCAGGAACGCCAGCCCTACCACGCCGCATACCGCCGGGTCGGTCTTTATCCCAATTTTGGGCAGGCCGTAGTAGATAAAAAACAGCTGGATGAGCAGCGGTGTATTGCGGCTCAGTTCTATGTATCCCGCCACGATCTGCCGCAGCACCGGCACCTTCTCGTACTGGATGGCCGCGCACAGCAACCCCACCGCTGTGGCCAATGCCGTACCGCACAGCCCCAGCCGCAGTGTCAGCCACAGGGCCTCCCGGTACAGCGGCAGCACCTTCATCATAAATTCCCAGTTCAGCTTCTCCACCGTCTTTCTCGCAATTTTGGTAAAACAAAAAGCCGGGGGCTTTTGCAAGCTCCCGGCAGGAATGGCTCTTATCCACACATTTTGCGCTGTGTGCAGGCGCTTTACAGCATACTAAAAGCGCCTGGCCATCTTGGATGTCCGGGAGTTCAGTATGCAACAACAAGAGGAAGCGCTATGGCCCATTACGCGGTAGCTTGTCATTGTGTTATCCTCCCTTCCGGTTCCATTTGCTTTGGCATGTTAGCACGATAATACACTCCCGCCGGCCATTTGTCAAGGGGGTAGCGTAAAAATATTTTTGCAGGTTTTCTGTCGCCACACTTCATTTTATCAGATGAGGATCCCCTCGCAGTGGTCTATCTCATGCTGAATGATCTCCGCTGTCCAGCCGGTATAGGTCTTAATGCGGATCTCCAGTTTTTCATTTTGCCAGCGAACCTTTATCCTTTTCCAGCGCTTTACGGGGCGTACACCCGTCAGGGAAAGGCATCCTTCCTCGGTTTCATAAGCCCCGCTTTTCTGCAGAATTTTAGGGTTCAGCATCACGGTATAGCCCGCCCCATCCTGGAAGGCGATGATGCACCGATTCACGCCGATCATATTGGCGGCCATGCCCACACATTCCTCATGGTGCGCCATCAGCGTCTCCAGCAGGTCCCCGGCCACCGGCAGGTCGCTTTCCTCCGCGGGCTTCGCTTTTTGCGAGAGAAACATCTCATCCTTGCAAATCGGTCTTACCATGGTATCCTCCGTCCGTGTTTTTCGGCATAGGTGCCCGGCGCGTTCCGGATCTCCCGGCTCCTCCGCCGGCTGTCCTCCGCATCGGCATCCTTCTTTCGGCAAAACAGTCCTTTACCGCCGGTTGTCCTTATCCCGGTGAGAAAGCTCCACCCGGTAGCCAAGGCTCCGCAGGTAGGCGGCCAGCTGGCAGGCGATGGCCACGCTGCGGTGGCGGCCGCCGGTGCAGCCCACGGCGATGACTAGAGCCGTCTTGCCCTCCTCCTCATACCGGGGCAGCAGCCAGCCGATCAGATCC
>OMBP01000939.1_pt1 | contig 14489 bp, 11 predicted proteins | sample 1644911 | NCBI WGS metagenome assembly OMBP01 (sample SAMEA103958122, study PRJEB25191) | human gut metagenome | biome: human-associated habitat [ENVO:00009003]; feature: intestine environment [ENVO:2100002]; material: feces | place: Germany | collected 2013/2015 | reverse complement strand
CGTCCGCATTCAAAAATCTTCCTACAAAAGGATCGTAATAACGGGATTGGAGATAATAAAGCTCGCTTTCCTCGTCATAAACATAACCGCGGTATCTGAACGGATTGAGTTCACTTAATATGTGATCTCCTGTGACACTCCTAATATTGCCCCAAGCGTCATAGACATAGCTTGCAACTTCTGTACCCGAAAGGTCGATCATTCTTAGTACATCATTAAGGCTGTTGCTATTTTCGCTTTAAATTGTATCACAAACAAAAAGCAAATACAACATAATATCTATTGTTTTGGTACAATTTCAGTGACTTATGGGTGGGCTTACCTATGGAAGATTTTTGTATCTGTATTTCATTATGAATTTACAATTTAATAAAAATATTGAAATTATTTTCTCATTAATCTGCATCCCAGTTATTCTCAAAATAACTATACTTTTTTAAAAATAGAACTATGTGCAATATGACAGATTTTATTTAAAATAATGCTAATTAATATCGGTACAAACAGACCAAATATAAGATATACAAAAGCCCACTGTTGCAAACCGTTTGGAAGATAGTAGTACCATATACTTGATTTAAATGATGCAACATTAAAGTCACCAAACAATGAGCCTGAAGTAATGCGGCTTAATCCGTAGAATACAAATTTTAGGCACATAAAACCTACAAGCTGATTTACCATAATTCCGTATGTGTTGTCAGCTATAAGCCTTACAAGCTTGCTGTTTCCTATGGCAGGTACAAGTAATCTTGAAACTCTCAGCCAAAATGCAATTGCTGTGATTGACGAGATATACGGAATTATAAAACCGTTGTTAAATTTAGCAAATGACGACGGAGTGTACTCCAAATCTTTGCAAAAAGTTAAAAGTATCAGCTGTACAGCAAATATAATTGCAAAGTACGCAACATTATTGAGATTGTCTTTCTTTTCAAGCACAGCTTTATAAAAGCGACCGAATTCATAACACGGCAGGAAAAACATTGTTCTGACAAGAAGTTTCACTATACCGTTAATTGCAGTCGGATTTTCTATTGCAGTGTTAATTCCTATCATTCCGATTGCGAGATACACTATCAAAACTATAAATTCATTGTCAAGATGAATCAGTTTCAAAAATTTTCTGAACAGCACATTTATTATGCAAACCAAAAACAGCGGATACACAAACCATGAACCGAGGTTATATTGAAAAGCCTCACCGTCAACAAACGGCATAACAAAAAGATTGTATAAATCAGGCTTTGCACCTATAGTAAATCCAAACAAACCGAGAAATGCAACCATACCACCGTAAAATATATTCCACAGATACGCAGGAATAAGAAGCCGCTTTGTTCGTTTCCATATGTATTTTCCGACATTTTCTTCATAATCGGTTTTGTAAAAATATCCCGATATAAATACAAACAGTGCCAAATTATACGAATACGGCGGAAACCAGTTATAAGCAAGTTCCATTCCGCCATGATAACAATGTCCGGACACGATAATTATAATTCCGATTGCCGACAAAAGTTTGAATTGCAAATTCACCCCTCCGTCAGTATTAACGCTACACAAATTTCTATCCTTTTTCAAAATTCAACTCTCCTTAATTTTTGATTTATATTAAATATTACGGCTTGCTTTTCCCTTTTACTTTGTTAAATCATATCTCAAAACAGCACTGTAAACTTCAATTGTGCAAAAAATGTAAAAAAATCGACAAAAATTGTACTCTATAATTCTTATTTACGGAAGCAGCTTCAAACCTTATTAGCTTTAAACCTTATTTAAATTTTTTGATAATAAAAGTTTCAAATTCCTGCAACACAAGGCCAAAGTATAATAACGGAATTAACGCAAATACGGCTAAAACATAAAATTCAATACAAAACAAAAATGCTATCCTTTTTCTTGGCATAACGCCTTAAAGAAGAATAGCATTTTTTAGAATATTTGATTTTAATCAGGTAAAAATAGTGGGTTTTTAGGTAAAAATTCGGTTGTCTAAAATTACCGAAACTATAAATTCATTATTCTTCTCCGAAATAACTACATCTCCCCCATACTTTTGGGCAATACTTTTTACTATTGAAATTCCCTTGCCGTGATTTTTCTTATCTGCCTTATCAGTCTGCAACAAAGGATTTTTAGACAATACAGAATCAATAATTTTATTCTTACATTTAATAACAGAATAATCTCCTTTATGCTCTGTACTGAAAATAATTTCTTTATTCTCAATTTTATTTTCAGACAAATACGAAATAGCGTTATCAAAAATATTTCCTATTACCGAAATCATATCTGAACCGTTGCTAAACATTTTCATATCATTTGCAATGCTTAATTTGACCGATATTTCATTGCTCCTTTCTATTTCAACATTCAAAACGGCATTTAATAAGTAATTTTCAGTATTTACCACAGAACCGATTGAAGAATATTTATCGGTAAGTTCCTGACATATTTTATGTGCTTCATCATATTTGCTCTCAACAATTAGATTATCAATACAAGCAATGTTGTTTTTCATATCATGTCTTATCTTTGCAGTATTCTCAATCTGCTTGTTAGAAGTTATAATGTTTTTTTCGTACAAATCCGTTCTTTGCTCGCTCAATAATAACTTTGTACTTATCCGGTTATCCCTGTTAATTCTTGCAATCATAAACCAAACCATTCCGGCAACCAAAATCATAGCGGCACAAATTATCAGAAGCAGTACGATTAAATTTGATTGATAATTCGTAAGAATCATTATGTAAAAAGTGATGTATAATATTGCCATTGCTAAAACAGGAATTGCAATAAAAGCTATTATATTTGAAACTTTCTTTAAACTATACACTTTTGCTTTTGTACGCCACATAAGCAGTAAAGTTACGAATATTGTCAGGTTTACAAGCACAACACATAAATATCTGAAAAAGCTTGACTGTAAACCCAATTCTTCCAACGATAAACCCGTAACAAAAGATGTAAGATATAAAACTCCGTAAGATATAATCGTATTAATCAGTGAAGCTACAAGCGGAAGAATAATTTTAATTGCCAATTCTCCTTTTAAACAAGTTAAGCAATATACTTCATGTAATATAACAACTGTCAACATATCAATCATTACAACATAAGGATTGTTAAATGTAAAATATGTAAGAACAGTAAAATTTAAAGCAATAAACAATGAACATATTGCTATATTGCGTTTGCGAGAATATTTGCCGCCTAAGAATGCCAAGAAAAAACCTATCAGATAAACTGATTGCACAAAATTAACAGCTAATTCAAAACCATAATTAAACATTTATATCCCCCAACCATTTGAAATATTTTTTCTTTACATCATCTCTGTATTTTTTATTGAGAGGAATGTTAATATCATTTTGCAATAAAATACAATCCGCAGAAATATATTCAACATACTTATTGTTTACAGCATAACCAATATGCGGTCTTATAAAGCCATATTCTGCGATATTTTTAAATTCTGTATTCATATCACTTCTGACCTTATATTCTTGATTTTTAGTATGATACACAACATAATTTTTAATTTTTTCAAGATAAATAATATCACCAATAACAATCGGAATATCTTTTCTTTCGGTATGCAATACTATAGTTTTATGTAATTCTTCAAAAGAATTATTTATACGGTTAATACATTCGTACAAATCAGATTCAATTTTACTTTTTCTTATAAATGAATAAGGAAAACTTTTTAAAGCATCAAACACAAGCTCATCGTGACTTGTGACATAAACAATAAAAGGTATTTCAGCTGAACCTTTCAATTCGTTGATCCGCTTGGCTGTAGCAATACCGTCAATTGACGGCATTTCAATATCAAGAAAAATCAGATGATACTTGCTGTAATTTTCAAGTATATCAAATCCGTTTGAGTATTTGTCAATTTTAAATTCCAAATTAAGCTTTTCACATACCGCTGTTATTTTGTTGATCAGACTTTCAACAAATACAATTTCATCATCTACTACCGCAATCTTTAACATATCCTCACCACCACTTAAATTCTAACAAATATTAAAATGTTTTTCAATACACTCTTAAACAGTCGATCATTTAAGAAGTTACTATCAATTTTATAAGTCAGCAACCTATTACCGCCGTTATCTCTGTACATTTGCTAGGGAAAAGTGATTATTTTTTTAAAAGTTGGGGTAATGAAAATTTTGAATTTGATGCGTAAGGTAAAGAAATCTATCCTAAGCGTATTTTAGTATAAAAGCAAAACAGTGCTAAGAAATACACGGGCAATGAAAAATGCAGTTTGTAAAAACAGCCGTGCAAGAGGAATGTTCCGGTTTTACGGTGCAAACAGAACAGGGTGCTTTTCATGCAGAATTGCACATAACCGCTAAAACAGAATATGTTTAAGACGGTGTAATACTGTAAAACATGAAACATCCTCATAGATTAAAAATCAAGGACCACCCAAGAAAATAGGCGGTCCTTGATTTTAGAGAGATTTTATTTTTAAAAGGAGTTAGAAATTAGCTTATTTTATTTGTTTATACCAAAAATATATTTTGTAGTTTGTGTATAGTTTTCGTTTGCTTTTAATATTGTCGTAGGAAAATTATTGTGATTTACAGCATCGGGAAAGCCTTGGGTTTCAAGACAAAACGCTGGATTTTCTCCGTATGTTGCTGAATCCTTTCCCATATTGGACAAAACATCGACATAATTTGCTGTATATACATGAACACCTTTTTGAGAAGTATAGCATTTTAATGTAATTCCGCTATCAATACCCTCAGCTTCGGCCGCAAGCACAAATTCTTCATCAGAATGATTCAGCACAAACATATGATCAATACCGTTTGCAAAACCAATCTGCTCGTTTTTTCTATCAATACCATTTCCAATTAACTTGGGTTCGGTAAAATCAAACGATGTATCCTTAACGGGAGTTATCTCTCCTGTGGGATTGAGGTTTGAATTTATCGGTATGAAGAAATTTGCATTTATTTTCAGCTTGTGATTTTCAGTAACTTTACCGCTTTTATGTCCGTTAAGATTAAAATATGAATGATTGGTCAGATTACATATTGTGTCTTTGTCGGAAACTGCCGACCATTTTATCGTAAGTACATCTTCATCATCAAAAGTGTAGCGTACAAAGACCTTCATATTTCCGGGATAGCCCTCATCACCGTCGGGACTATCAAGCATAAACAGAACTGTATTTGGAACTTTATCATCAACTACCGCAAGCCACACTTTGCGGCTAAAGCTGTTAAATCCGCCGTGTAGATGGTTACTCCCGTTGTTTACAGGGAGCTGATAATCTTCTCCGTTAAGAGTAAACTTGCCGTAAGCAATTCTTCCGCAGCATCTTCCGACAGTAGCACCGAAGTATGTTCCGTCAAATTCATAACCGTCAATGTGCTCATAGCCGAGAACTACATCTCTAATACTACCGTTTTTGTCTGGAACTTTTATTGAAACGACACTTGCGCCTAAATCACATAATGTCACGCTTGCTCCGCTGTTATTTTCTATTATATAAAGATGAGTGTTTTCACCTTTGGATGTAGGTTCAAAATTCACTACCCTTACCTTTGACATTTTAGCACTTCCTTTACTACAGCGTCTTTATAAATTTATCAAAAGCCTTTTGTCCTTCAGGAGTTCTTTTGAATACACCTGCATCCAAAAGAACATTAAGAAACACCTTTCCTATCTCATTTTGAATTATTGAATCAATATTATTTTCATTGATTTCATCATACTGCGAAACAAATTCATTTACCCACTCGGAATGTTTGCTGATTTTCGGAATTTCACTTACATCCTTGTGATTAAGAATAGCATCCTTTAAAATAGCCATTTCATCTTTAAGCCTTGAGGGCAATACTGCAAGTCCCATAACTTCAATAAGGCCGATATTTTCTTTTTTAATATGATGCAGATTCGCATGAGGATGAAATACTCCCAGAGGATGCTCTTCACTTGTAATATTATTTCTGAGAACGAGGTCAATAACAAATTTTCCATCCTTTGTAAAAGCAATCGGAGTAATAGTGTTGTGAATTTCACCGTCTGTTTCGGCAAAAATGCCAACATCTGCGTCCGTGTACGCTCTCCAACTCTTTAGAATATGAGAAGATAATGAAATAATGCTGTCCTTGTTTTTACCTGTCAATCTTACAACTGACATAGGCCACTTTACAATTCCGCACTCCACATCATCAAAGCCGTTAACGATAAACTTTCTTTCAACCTCTGCCCTATTAAGTGCAAAGCTGTATCTGCCGCCCTGAAAATGTTCATGTGTAAGTATTGAACCGCCTACAATCGGTAAATCAGCATTCGAACCGATTATATAATGCGGAAACTGTGAAATAAAATCAAACAGTTTTCTGAATGTAGAATCATTGATTACCATTGGTGTATGCTCACCGTTAAATACAATACAATGTTCATTGTAATAAACATATGGAGAATATTGCATAAACCAGTTATCTCCATCAATGGTGAGCGGAATAATTCTGTGATTATCTCTTGCAGGATGATTTACCCTTCCGGCATATCCTTCATTTTCCTTACAAAGCAAACATTTCGGATAGCCCGACTGTTTTTGAAGTTTTGCCGCTGCAATAGCTTTCGGATCCTTTTCAGGCTTTGAAAGATTTACCGTGATATCAATATCACCGTATTCGGTTGATGTTTTCCACTTTAAGTCTTTCTTAATACGATATCTTCTTATATAATCGGTATCGCAGCTGAATTTATAGTAGCTATCGGTTGCAAGCTTAGGAGAACAGCTATAATTCTGCCAAAATTCTCTTATTACTTCTGACGGTCGCTTAACAAGTGAAGCCATAAGTTTCACATCAAATAAGTCGCGATATGTTACTGTATTTTCGGGAATGATTCCTTTTTCGTATGCATAATCAAGAAGTCCCGACAAAATTTCTTCAAGAGTATCCTCGTTATCTGCTGTAAGGCAAGTACAACTGTCATCGGGTTCATCCATATGGAACAACGATAAAAGCCTATTTTGCGTGTAGATTATATCCTCTTTTTCAATAAGCCCTGTATTGATTCCGTATGAAACAAGTCTTAATATTAAGCCGTAAACGCTGTTCTTCATAAATACCGCCTCACTTACTATAGCCGTTGGGATGTGTTGAATGCCATTTCCACGCTGTTTTAATAATTGTTCCCAGATCATCATACTCAGGTTTCCAGCCAAGTACAGTTTTCGCCTTATCGCTTGATGCAATCAATACAGCAGGATCACCGCTTCTTCTGCTTTCTTCAACAACCTTAATATCTTTCTGTGTAACCTCTTTTGCTTTTTCAATTACCTCACGAACAGAAAAACCTACACCGTTGCCAAGATTGAATATATCACTTTTACCGCCCTTCATAAGATATTCAACTGCAAGAATATGAGCCTGTGCAAGGTCAGTAACATGGATATAATCACGAATACAAGTTCCGTCAGATGTGGGATAATCAGTACCAAAAATACTTATGTGGTCACGTGTACCCTGTGCCGCTTGAAGAATAATCGGAATAAGGTGGGTTTCAGGATTATGTGCCTCACCGATTTTTCCGCTGATATGTGCTCCGCATGCATTGAAATATCTGAGAGAAACATATCTTAAACCGTGTGCTTTTTCAACCCAATAGAACATTCTCTCCATGGATTTTTTTGTTTCTCCGTAGCAATTTGTCGGATTTGTCGGATCGGTTTCAAGAATAGGAGTTCTCTCAGGCTCACCGTATGTTGCCGCTGTTGATGAAAATACAATCTTATCAATTCCGTGAGCAACCATTGACTGAAGTAAAACCTTTGTGCCGTTGAGGTTATTATCATAATATTTGAGAGGGTTGGTCATACTTTCACCGACAAGTGAATTGGCTGCAAAATGAATTACAGCATCAATACCCTTTTCTTTATCAAAAACGCTGTCAATTTCACTTCTGTTTCTGAGATCACCTTTATAAAATTTTGCTTTGGGATGAACCGCCTCGATATGACCTGTTTCAAGGTTATCGAATACAACAACCTCATTACCGCTTTCAATAAGTCTGTAAACTGTATGCGAACCGATATATCCGGCACCGCCTAAAACAAGAATTTTCATTTTGTCCTCCTTAATAAAAACAAAATCTACATAATTACATTACTTTTATTCCGCCGTATTTTCTCACTTTGAGAACATGGCATGAGTTTTCTCCGAAAATTTTATTTATAAATTCTTTGTAATTACTTACAAAATCATTTTTGACAAACGCCTGAATTGTACCTGCAAATCCACCGCCGTGAACACGGCACACGCCGTAATTGCGAAGAAGGCTTTCGCTGAGTGCAAGGGCAACCGAGATGTTCTGATGTTGAATATCTCTTGTTGTATATACATTCTGAAGATACTTAAACGATGAATTACCGGATTTTCTGATTGCGTCAAGGAATTTAACAAACTTACCGTTTTCAAGTGACGAAACGGCATTTTTAACATTATGCTCCTCATTAAAGAAATGAATTGCACGAAGTACCGGTCTGTCGCCAACAGCCTCACGAATTTCGTCAAGGCGAATATAAAATTCGTTTGAATCACAATCTCTCAGATAATCTTCTCCGAGAAAATTTGCAACCTTTTTCATTTCCGAGGGAATCATAGCATAATCATCTGTAAGATCAACATGATCACCCTTTGTGTCAACAATACAAAGACTGTAATCATATTTTTCAAATTCGGTAGGTACTTTCTTAACTATTGGCTTTGTCGGATCTTTAAAGTCAATGTTAACCATTCCTCCGACTGAACAAGCCATTTGATCCATAAGTCCGCACGGCTTTTTGAAAAATACATTTTCAGCATACTGAGAAATCTGAGCAATCTCAACTGAATTTATTTTCATATCATTATATAAACCGGAAATAATAGTTCCGACAACTACCTCAAAAGCTGCTGACGATGAAAGTCCTGCACCAACAAGTACATCACTTGTTGCATAAGCATTGAATCCACCAATTTTGTATCCATGATCCTTAAGTCCACGAAGAACACCTCTGATGAGGCTGACCGTTGTGCCTGCCTCATCATTATTAACTTCGAGGTCATTTATATTGAGAGTAATCATATCATAACCGTCAGAAACAAATCTTACAACATCATTGTTATTCTTGGCCGACACAGCAATAGTATCAAGATTAATGGATGTTGCAAGCACCATTCCATGCTGGTGATCTGTATGATTACCGCAAACCTCACTTCTACCGGGAGCACTGAATATTGCTACTTTATCAGGGCAAAAAATTGTTTCATACTGCTCAATTGCATGAACATATCTTTTCTTCTGATAATCAATCATTGATGAATCTATATATATATCAGTGAAAAGATTATCAAATTCGCCGTTTGTAATTTTTTCAATTGCTGTTTTAGTATCAATCATTTTATTTACCTGCCTTTTCCGCAACTGTAGGAAGGAACATAGAAGGCTCTGTGTTACCGCTTTCATCAAGCTGTTGTGTCATATCAATCTTGCCTTCTCTTCTTGCACTGATTGTGTTTATAACCTTCTTCATCATACCGTCATTGAGTTTATATTTCTTTCTGTAAACAACATAAGCAATAAGCATACAAACCGCAGGAACAATGCACATAAGTGTACTGATTGATGCTACTGTTGCAAATGACTGTTCCTGACCAGGAATATACTGTGTGCTTCCAAGTGCCGCACCAATACCGAGTGCTGTAAGAGCCGCTGTAAATTTTACGATAAGCGTCTGGAGTGAGAATACAACGCCTTCATTTCTTGTTCCAAGCTTAAATTCACCGTAATCAACAACATCTGCAAGGAATACTGTTGCACAACCAAGTTCAAGACCTGTACCAAGTTTTACAATAACACCTGAGATTGATGTGAGCACAACATTGTGCGGAGCAAAAATACCTACGAGCAAAAGCATTACAAGACCAAATGCAGGTAAAAGACACGCAAGAAGGAACGAAGTTTTTCTTGAAAGAAATTTTGCAACCTTAGGAAATACGATAAGACCTACAACCTCTGCGATTGATGCGCTGATCATAAATGATGACATCATTCCTGCGTTGCCGCAAACATATTTGAAATAATATGTAGCAACACCCATAATGCACTGAATGCCGATGTTGTAAAGGAAAATAAGAGTTACCGCCCAACGAAGTTGATCATTCTTGCCGATGATTGAGAAAATATCTTTAAACTTAACTTTCTTTTCCGGAACAGAATCATCTCTCTTTTTCGGAAGATTGATTACTGTAATACCGATTGTAAGAATAAATACAATTGCAATTATGATTGCAAATCTGTGATAACCTGCCTGATTTGTTGTGCCGCCGCTGAGAGCCTCAATAATTTGAACACCAAAGCCTGCAATAACAAGTGACTGACCGATACTTGCAAAGATTCTCGGAAGTACCGAAACTTTTTCTCTCTCCTCAGGATTTGAAGTGAGGTTAGGAATAATTGACCAATAAGGAATATCCATAATTGTGTAAGTCATACCCCAGAGTATGTAAGCTGCTGTTGCAAATACGCAAAGTCCAACACCATCGAGGTGGAAGTCTGTGAATAAAACAACAAATACAATTGAATTAACCAGCGTACCTATTACAAGCCATGGAATAAATTTACCCCATCTGCTGCGTGTGTTATCAACAATCATACCCATAAACAAATCATTAAAGGCATCCCATAACTTTGCAACAAAGAACATTACGCCGATAAATACCGGGTTGACCTTGATGATGTCTGTGAAATAAATCATTGAAAATGTGGCAATCATACCATAAATCATATCTTTGCCGAGGGCACCTAAAGCAAAGGTGTATTTGATTCTACCCGGGATTTTGCCATCAAGTCTTGGTTGTGATGATGTCTGTTTCATAATTTTTCCTCCTTTTAATTTTAAATGAAACGCCGTGACAACCTGCACAAAAGATTTCGTTATTATTTAATAATAATGTTTCTTTTGTTTTTATGTTAACTAAATTATATGTTTTGTTTCGTAAACTGTCAATAGTTTTTGGTAAACATTTTTGCTTTCTCTGTTTTTCACTAAACACGACTTGATTTTTTAGTAATATTTCACTATAATGGTAGTGAGGTGATTCAATTGGCTACAATCAGAGATGTTGCCAAAAAGGCAAATGTATCAGTAGCTACTGTTTCAAGAGTGCTTAATAACGACACTACCCTCAGCACCTCGCTTGAAACGAAGCAAAAAATATTTGCAGCAGCTAAAGAACTTAATTATGTAAAGAAAAAAAGGGTTACATCAGCACCTTCATGTCGCATTGGAATTCTACAATGGTTCTCTTCCAAACAGGAAATTGAAGATAATTATTACTTTTTGATGAGACAAGGTATCGAGGACTACTGTTCAAAAAATAATATAAGTATTGTACGAACATTTAAAACAGACAATGACTATCAGAATGTACTTTCTGATGTTGATGGCATAATCTGCCTCGGAAAGTTTAGTAAACAAGAAATAAAATTACTGCATTCTTTGAATAATAAAATTGTTTTTCTTGATATGACCGTTGAGAATATTGAAATCACATCCGTATCGCTCGACTTTCGTCAGGCAGTGTCCGATGCAATTAAATATCTATATGATTTAGGCCATAGAACAGTTGGCTTTATCGGAGGCATTGAACAGCTTGAGGACGGAACGATATTTCCTGATAAACGACTCAACACTTTCACAGACATTTGCGATGAACTAAACATTAAATATGATGGGTTTATTATACAGGACAAATTTTCAACATCATCCGGTTATAAAATGATGTCAGAAATGATCAGCAAAGGAAATCTACCCACAGCTATTTTTGCGGCAAGTGATCATATTGCAATCGGTGCAATGAGAGCTCTGCAAGAAAACGGTTACAAAATTCCTGAGGATATTTCTGTTATGGGATTTGATAACACGGAGCTTTCGGGATATACAAACCCTCCGCTCACTACGGTAAACGCACCTGTATATGCAATGGGCATTTATGGCATTAGATTTATTTTGAATCTGATGAAACCTAAAAGCACCGATTATTATTCTCCTATGCGTGTCTATCTGCCTTGTCCAATAAAAGTTCGCAACTCATGTGCAAAACCTAAAAGTTTATAATTATTATCGTTATCAAACGATTGTATGCTATAATAAAATTATCGTTATACGGTTGATTTTGAAAGTAGTCTGCCCACTAACTGAGTTACGCAACCTGCGTTACGGATTTGGAGCAGGGAGATATCTTATTGGTCGCAAAGGGCAGAGCGATGAAGGATTTTGAAAAGTTCTTTGAAGATGTGCCTTCCGACTCCTTGTCGGCAGTCATCGGATGGACAAAATGGTTTCAGGATTTATTCATAAAGGCAAATCGGTCGATCGTGTCATAACAGAAAGCAAGGTTGTGACCTCCGATAATGCTGGAAAACAACTTATTGAAGTTATGGAGCTTATGGGAATAAACTGAGCACAGCACATCTGATACAAAAATTTAAGGAGCTGTGAAGAAATGAAGTTTAAGACTTCGTTCTTCACAGCTCCTTTGTTTTTTGTGAAATAATAATGCAATTGTTAAAAAAGCATACTTCCCCCCCGAATATTGTTCAAAGCAACCACTTGTTTCACCCTACTCGATTAGCCCCAACATAACCGTTGAAAAATCGGGGAACAGAAATTTTGCATTTTACAAATCTATTGTACGACCTGAATTTTAAATTTTAAACTGTCAATTTTTATTTTGCTAAAAGCTTAAATCCCATAATAACAACACCTAACACCACGAGGACAATGCCTGTTGCACGGTTCAGGGTTTTGGGCTTAGCTTTGTTTGCAAAGACGGCGGCAATTCTCGCCCATATAAGGGTGAACGCTATGCAGAGAATGAACACAAACCAATCGGGTGTGCCACCAATCATAAAGTGCGAAGCTGCGCCTGTCAGGGCGGTGAATGTCATAATGAATACGCTTGTGCCGACAGCGGTTTTTAACTCATAATTCAGCACGGTCGTCAAAATCAAAAGCATCATCATTCCTCCGCCCGCACCTATAAATCCGCAGATAAAGCCGATTAACATTCCGCAGATCACAGACTGGATTGCCCTCTTTTTTGCCGACACACCGAGCATAGCTTCTTTAGTTGTCATAACGGGACGGATGATAAATTTTATGCCGAGCAAAAATGTCATAAACACGGAAAACCCGCCCATTGTAGCTGATGGAACAATGCTTGCAACATAACTGCCGACAATCGTAAACACAAGCACACTCGCCATCATAATCAAACCGTTTCTGACATCGAGATTTTTATTTTTATGGTATGTATAAGCCGAAACTGCACTCGCCAGAACATCGGACGAAAGTGCGATTCCGACTGCCATATACGGATCCATATTAAGAAAAGTTATGAGCATCGGACTTATTACAGCCGCCGCACTCATTCCTGCAAATCCGGTTCCGAGTCCGGCTCCCATCCCCGCGAAAAATGTTACGATAATCATTAATATTGTATTCATCTAGTTCTTTTCCTCCAACATCTTCTCTATATTCGCTTCCATATGCGCCATTCCTTTTTGAAGTGCTTTTCTTGTATCTTCATCCATTCCTTCAAATAGTTTTTCAACGAACGACTGCTGAAGTTTCTGTCCTTCTTGGATAATCTCTTTTGACTTTTCTGTACAGATCAGATTGACTTTTCTTCGGTCACCTTCTACACTTTTCCGCTCCAGATAGCCTTCATTCACAAGTTTATCCACATTTACCGATACAAGATTGGCTTTAATTTTTCGTATTTCTACGATGTCTCTGGCAGTTTTGTATTCTGGGTTGTTCGCCAAGAAAAGTAAGATGTCAAATGCGGTCTGTGGAATATTCAGTTCATGGCATAACGGTTTGCAGGTCTCACTGTATGCCTTTGACAGCTTTTCTGCAAATTCGATTCCTGTGTTCATATATGTAGCTCTCCTTTTTATTTCATTCTTGAACTATTCATTTTTGTATTAATATAACATTTAGAAATAATTTTGTAAAGTACTATCTGATATGCACTAATATGCCAGTGTAAAGCAAAAGCCTTCCGAGTACCGACTCAGAAGGCTTTCCTGCTCTTTTAAAAATGAGCTGTTTTATTTTGATTACTATATTTCCATCATTCCGGACATAACACATCCACCAACTGCTCCACATTTTTTCATATCATTCCACTGTTCTTCATCGAACTTTATTCCGCCTATTCCATACACCGGAATGCTGACTTCCCGGCAAACTTCTTTTAAAAATCCCAATCCTCTTGGCGGTAATCCCCTCTTACAATCTGTCGCATAGATATGCCCTGCCGTAAGATAGGAAGCTCCCAATTGCTCTGCTTCTTTCGCTTCTTCTACAGAATGTATAGAAATTCCAATCTTTGTAAATTTTTTCTTTTCTTCATCAGTTATTTTTTGCAAAAATGGAAGTGGCAGATGTA
>OMBP01000917.1_pt1 | contig 14853 bp, 10 predicted proteins | sample 1644911 | NCBI WGS metagenome assembly OMBP01 (sample SAMEA103958122, study PRJEB25191) | human gut metagenome | biome: human-associated habitat [ENVO:00009003]; feature: intestine environment [ENVO:2100002]; material: feces | place: Germany | collected 2013/2015 | reverse complement strand
CCTTCATAAACCTTCCCTGCACAAGCACATTCACACAGCTTTCTGGTAAAAATGTATCTTCTCCACCACATTCGGTCACATTAACACCACTTTTCCACCTGAAGCACTCAAGAACACTCTCCATGTAAGAATATGACGGAAAGAACACCATATATCTGCCGCTTCTGCCAGAAATCATATGCATAATATAATCATGTACCTTGGCATATTCCCTTGCATTTCTTCTTGTATAACGGCTTGTCACATCAGTAGCCACGACAATTCTCTTATTATCAGGTTCAAAAGATGAATGTGCATACACTGCTCTATCCGACACATCACCTGAAAGCATTTCCTTAAAATAATTAACCGGAAGCAGCGTTGCCGAGAAGAATACCGTGCTTCTGCCCTGTGAAAGTCTCTCACTTATGTTGCCAGACGGGTCAACACAGTACAGATGTACAAGAAAGTTTCCATCATTATCATGCTCATTATAATAGACATATTTTTCATCAGCACAGTCATACATATTAAGAAAATGTCTCACTGCAAAGAAAAACTCGAGCAGCTCGTTAGTCACAGGCTCACCCTTATGCCTTTCCATAAACCTCTGCATAAGTCCCATTACACGCTCAAGGCTGGCTGGAAATGTTCCAAAACCACTCACAACCATGAATGTATCGCACTGTCTTTTATATTCGAGCAACTGCTTGTTACATCTGTCAAGTGCGCCTGCAAGCCGCTTGTCCATCTCCTTGACAAGTTTCTTAGCCGCAAGAAAATCTTCTTTTTTCAACACTGCGCTGTACATTTCTCTTGCTCTGTCCACAAGGTTATGTGCTTCATCCACAAGAAACACATAATCACCCTTCGCACCATTGCCAAAATACCGCTTAAGCGACGCATCCGGGTCAAATACATAATTATAATCACATATAATTCCATCACACCAGTACGAAACATCAAGCGACATCTCAAACGGGCAGACATTATGTCTGTTGGCATATTCCATGACATTATCTCTTCCGATAACCATCTGGCTCGTTATTATGTCGTACACAGCATCATTAATCCTGTCAAAATGCCCCTTGGCATAAGGACATGCCACGGGGTTGCAGTTGCGCTCATCAAGTGGACATATTTTGTCCTTTGCTGTAAGAGTAACAGTTCTCATATGAAGCCCGTTATCTCTTAATATAGCATAAGTATCCTCCGCAACAGTTCTCGTTATTGTCTTTGACGTCAGGTAAAATATCTTGTCTGACATCTGCTGTCCTAACGCCTGCACAGCCGGGAACACAGTAGACAACGTCTTTCCGACACCTGTAGGTGCCTGAATATATAGATTGGTATTATCTTCAATAGCCCTGTATACACTCACGCACAGATTCTTCTGCCCCTCCCTGTATTCATAAGGAAACTTAAGTTCTCTGATTGATTCCGTCCTTTTATGCCTCTCATCAAATGTATAATCAGTCCATCTCTTAAAGCCTGTAATCAGCTTATTAAACCACTCTTCAATTCTTTCAAATGTATATTCTTCCAGAAACTTGTTGATTGTCTCAGGCTCAGGAGTAACGTAAGTCATCTGGATTCCAATCTTTGACAGCTTCTTCTGGCTTGCATATATATAACCATATACCAGTGCCTGGGCTTTATGCACATAGACCGGTTCTTTCAGCAGAGAAACATCTGTCTGCATAGTCTTTATCTCATCAATTATTGCATCGCTCTCCGGCTCTTTATTGCCATCCTCGTCATAATTAATATCTGCAATAATACCGTCAGCCCTGCCTTCAACCTGTAGTACATACTCAATCCCTAAGTCAGATACAAGCGGTATCTCAATCTTTAAAGGCACTTCTGCATGATACATAGTTCCCATGCTATGCTGGATTTTCCTGTGAATCCTTGCCCCATCCTGCATGATTTTCACATCATTGCTGCCTGTATTCCTGTTGTCAATATCACCTTCTGCACACATGAATTCCACAAGATTTCTTACAGATATTCGAAAGCAGTTTCCATTTACAGAGTACATACTATCTCCATTCAATAATGTTCTTCAATATCGTATATATAGGCATTGCCTGTCTTTCCGACTCTTTTAACCTGTTCCATGTAATTAAGCATTGCAAGTACACTGGCAGCAGTCTGCCTGTCAATATGCGCTGCATTTGCAAAATCCGCTGAAGTAAAGTTCCTCTCAAGTCCCTCTGGTACAAACTGCATATAATCCTGTGGACAGTCCAGTTCAATTATCTTTCTTATTCCAACAGGAATGCGGTCATAACGCACACTTCCGCGCTTCTTATCGTAACTCCAGCCATTAAGAAGCTTATATTCTTCCATATCAATCAGCAGCAATGTAACCTTAAGATTCTGATTCTTTAAAAATGCTTTAATCTTATACAGTTCAAACATCGCATCATACACAGAACATCGCTTCGGAGACTTTCTTCTAGAAGTAATGTCCCCTGTTTCCGGCTCAATCCAGCTTAAATACTTCTCATACGGCATCGGATATACAACCCTCACCTGATATTCATTCAGGAACACTGACAACTTATCCCTTAACTTGTTAAGCTGCCTCGTCTGAATCTCAATTATCCCATGCTCGTTATATATATCTGCAAAATAACCATCTATTGCAACCTCATGATTATCCTCATCGGGTTCATAATACATTTTTAATACTGCATGCAGTGTCTTTTCCGACAAAGTACCTATCCCCTTGTCATTATGGCTCTTACCGATTATCTTCTCTTTCGCCGCGTCAAAAGCCTGACTGTCTATATATTCAACTGGTTCTGCTGCAGATTTCTTTTTTGACATTGTGTACCTCGTATCAGATATATGTTATCATTGATAACAAGTATCTTACGAATACCTAAAAAAATCAAGGCATTTACCGATATAACCTATATAAATCCAATTAAGAACAGGAGAAAAACATGATATCAATAAGCATGTGCATGATTGTAAAAAATGAGCAGGACATTCTTGCAAGGTGTCTTGATTCATACGCAGGAACTTATGATGAATTGATTATTGTAGACACAGGCTCAACTGACAATACTAAAGAAATTGCCGCTCACTACACCGATAAAATATATGATTTTGAATGGATAAATGATTTTTCAGCCGCAAGAAATTTTGCATTTTCCAAAGCTGGATGTGACTACATATTCAGTGCTGACGCAGACGAAGTGCTTGATGATACCAACAACTACGCATTAAGAGAATTGAAACATATGCTTCTTCCAGAGATAGACATTGTTCAGATGTATTATGTCAATGCATCAGAATATAATTCTGTATACAATGCACACAAAGAACTCCGCCCGAAGCTTTTCAAAAGGCTCCGTCCATTCACATGGATTTCACCAATACATGAAACAGTACGGCTCACGCCAATCGTATATGACAGTGACATTGAAATTCTTCACATGCAGGCGGGCGACCATAGTAAAAGAGACTTTTCAACATATTTCAAAGCATTTGAAAAAGGTATCCACATTGAAGATTATGTAGTTACCATGCTGTGTAAAGAACTTCTTATATCCGGTGAAGATTCCGACTTTATTGCTTTCAGGAATATATTTGAAAATGTTCTTTCCAAAGAAGGCAGAAGCAATGATTTAATGAAAGAAATCAACTGTATTCTTGCTAAGATATATATGGCAGACGGTGACACTGACGCATTCTTTAAGACCACTTTAAAAGCAGTTGCCGACAATCCTCCTGCTGAAATGTGTCTGATTCTCGGTACATTTTACATGAACCAGACAGACTATGAAGAAGCTGTGTTGTGGCTGTATAATGCTGCATTTGAGACAGAGAGCATACTTGATGTGGCAAGCAGCGGAAACAAGCCTTTATCTTTGCTTGGTAAATGTTTCGAGGAACTTGCCGCAGCAACAGACGACCCATACAAGGCTGCCCAATATAACGAAATGTCAGCCGACTATTATAGTCAGGCAGAAAATTGGAAGCTTCCGGAAGAATAAGAAAAAGCCTTAGGAAAATGTAATCTGAGCATCACATTTTCACTAAGGCTTTTTAATTATTTACTTATCATCATCAACATCAAAGAGCTTCAACTCTTCTACATCATTCTTACCTGACTTATCATCTCCATAAGAGACTGTGTCAGTTGATGTATCAAGTTCCGCGTAGCTGTCATCTTCGTCTGATTCGTACCCTTCAATTACTTTTTCAGTGTATTCATCAAGGTCAACACCATCCTTTGACGCCATGTTAAACACCTTCTTCACTTTCGCAAGCTTAGAGCAAAGAACAATAGTAATCACTATAAATACCGCTATTATCAGTCCAAGTATTAATACTATCATCAGCCAGAATCTGCTGTTTCCTGATGTTTTTCCATTATCAGCCTTAACATCAGCATTAGCAGTGTTAGATTTCACAACAGAATACGCCTGAATCGAGCCATCACTTACCCTGTATCTGAACCATCCCTTCTCTCCAAGAGAACTTACTCCATAGAACAGGCAGTACTGTCTGTCAGCGTCCATAAGTACCTGCACTTCTTTACCATTCATGGTAAACCTTGTAAGTGCATAACCTGCCGGCTTATCTAACGAGTTCGTTATAGGCAGAACAACATATGTTATCTCTGGTTCTGCAACAGTATTGTATGGTGAAAATGTTTTCGCAGTCTCATCATAGATGTAGAACCCGCCTTTTCCATCTTCACTTTCAAGATACATAAGGATAAGACCTGTCTTTATGCCTTTAACCGCATTTATCTTCTGACCATTATAATCGTAGTCAATCTCCTGATATCCATCTGGAATTGTGATTTCTGAATAATCCTTTACAACAGAATACTTCCTGCCATCTATCGTCACAGTTCCATCATTATTAACCGTCTGTGATGCATCTTCTGTAACAGCTTCTGTCTTTGACTCAGCCTCTGTTGTTGCTTCCTGACCATCCTCAAGTCTTGTTGTATATATTATATATTTCTTAACTGAACCATCTTCTGCAGTAACAGTAATTGTTGTTGTATTACTTCCCGGGTCCATTCTTCTTCCGCTTATGCTTATCTTGGCAGCACTGTCATTAGCGGCAGCACTTACAACAAGCTCTGTAACATCAGCATCAACAGTTGCATTGTATGTTGTCCTGTCTGGTGAAAATGCTGGTGAAAGCGTTCCCGGACTTATCTGCAGGGACTTTAATGTGTTGTCTGAGGAATAGCTGGCTGGAGCACGACCGGTTACCTTTCCTGATGAGGAACTGCTGACTGTTGCACGTTCACCATTAACAGATATCTTTGCATCACCTGCAACACTAAGCGTCGTTGTTCCTGCTGCAATAACTTCAAAATTCTGCGAAATTGATACTGTAGATCCACTCGTCATCTCAAGAGCTGAAAACATCACAACTCCACTATTAGCTTTATCAACCGGACGAATTATAGAATTATCATAATAAACATTAATTGTCGCTCCATCTATGTCTTTATCAGCAGATATAGTGACTGTTACTGTAACTTCACTTCCAACTGTACCACTTGCCGAACTAATAGATACAGAAACCTGCTCATCAGCCTTTGCATAATATGCAGGAACTAATGATATACCCATTATAAATATTCCTATAAAGGCAATTAATCTTTTTATATTTTTCATAGTAATCCTTTCATATGTTACTTACTGATTCACATCTCCTAAACCTAGAATATATCTCTTTATAACAACAAAATCGAATAAATCTATTTCTCCATCTTTATTACAATCTGCAGCCTTCCAATATATTCCGGATGGTTCTGAAATTCCCAATATAGACCTTTTAACAACTACAAAGTCAAACAAATCAACTTCTCCGTCACCATTAGCATCCCCATATAAAACAATCTCATATCTGCTGACCTCTTCGCCAGAAGAATTATATGTTATAAGAATATCTCCAGTACCAACTAATCCATCTTTCTCATTGCCATTCTTATTAAGTATCTTAGAATAAGCACCATTATAATTATCAATCTTATCAAGCACATCTTGGACATAACCTGATACAGTTAAACCACTTATGTATTTTTCATCCTCATCAACAGATAATGTTGTTGAAAATCCCGGATAAGCAACATCCGGTTCTGGATCCGGTTCCGGTGTTGGGTCCGGTTCTTTATCCTGCCTTACAACAGTTATAGTATAGTCCTGATTATCGCCATTATCTGCTGTTACAGTAATTGTAATATCATTACTTCCAACTGAAAGATCATGATATCCCAGTCCGCTTACATCTGCTGAAGAATCAAGTGTTGAACCTCCAACATATACAGATGAAGTATCATAATCAACAATAAGACTATATTCTGTTTTATACAGGCTGAATGTCGGAGTCAATGAATAACCATCAACATATAAGTCAGATAATCTGTTATTAGGACTGCCGTCTCCTGTTGGAATTTCACATACGTTTTCAGGCATATTCTCATACACAGGTATTCTGAATATAAATGCTATATTGTTCTTATGACTGTCGCTATACCCCTGTGCGCTCTTAACTGATTCACTTCTAGGTGCAAGAACATTAGTCATATACTGATGACCTCTTCCAGTCATATCAAACTTTTCATAATAAAGAGTATTCTGACCTCTGTTTATATAACTTTTTCCAAGATATATTGCACCACCAATAATGGATTTCATTCTTGTATTCCAAGGTCTTAATGTAGATGAATCTGGATAAGAAGCATATTCAAGACCATTCTGGACAGCTGTCAATCCACCTCTCGCATATGCTCCTATATTGTAATAATTATAATAACCCAAGTAACCTGACTGGGTTCCTGATATACTGCTTCCGTGTCCATCATATCCCTGCTCCTGCAGAATTCTTGAAGCAAGGTGATATGGACTTACGCCTGATTCCTGTCCCGCAAGAAGCAGACCGGTTATATATGTATAATTTCTTCCATCATACGACAGGTCATGGCTTGAATTATCCATAAATGTACCATCCACCATGCTCTCAAGACCACTCTCATCCTGCAATGAACTGTCAAATGAAAGATTTTCAAACATAAATATATTATCTGCATTAAGGAAGTTTCTAGGATCAAGTGCATATTCAACAAGTGCAGATGATGCCTGAACCCAGCCACCTGAATCAAGCTGAGTATACTTTCCTGATTCCCAGTCATAACAGCCATCAGCAACTGATTTCCATGATGACTTTGCTGAACCATATGTAAGGCTTCGGCCAATCACATTCTGGTTTTCCAGAACATCAGACCAGTCTTTTCCATTATGGTCCGCCACAAACACCCAGTTAGGATACTGCGCATGAAGCTGTCTTAACCCATCCTTATAACTATCCGGGAACCCCTGCGAATCAAGGTACTCCTCGAAATCTGCATCCGGCTTATAATCATTTCTCTTATCAACAGTTACATATTCAGAAGTAACGTAACCTCTGTAATAATCACCGTTAAGATAGAATCCTATTCCATACCATAATCCTGAACTTGTGTCGACCTCTTCGTATATATCAAACTTAAAGCCACCATCCACCTTGGTAATGACTGAACCACTGACTGGTGATGTCCTTATACGAAGATCTGTAACTTCATAATTAACATGGCCCTGACCAATGGACTCTTCCGCCTTAGTATTAAGCACAGAAGTAACCGTAAGGCATGTCAGCACAAGCATACATAACATGACACCAATTGCGGCTATTCTTTTTGCACTACATTTGTATCCTGATTTCATGTAATCACCTGACTCCTGAATGTATAGTATTAACTAGTTTCTTCCAAATTCTGAAAGCTTTAAGCCCTCATTTCTCTCAAGTACCATATTAACAGACCAGCTATTGGCAAATACCAGAAGTGGATTGCCCTTAAGGTCTTTTATCTTCTTCATATCTGATGTACCGACAATTCTGTTTACATCAACTTCCTCAGGATTCTCAATCCAGCGGATATGCTCATATGGAAGCGGCTCAAGTCTGATATCAACACCGTATTCATTCTTAAGACGGTATTCGAGAACTTCAAACTGAAGAACACCGACAACTCCCACGATAATCTCTTCCATTCCTGTATTGAATTCCTGGAATATCTGAATCGCACCTTCCTGTGCAATCTGGTTGATACCCTTAATGAACTGTTTTCTCTTCATAGTATCAATCTGTCTTACTCTTGCAAAATGTTCTGGTGCAAATGTAGGTATACCCTCGAATGCAAATTTCTTGTTAGATTTGCAGATAGTATCACCGATAGAGAATATTCCCGGATCAAATACACCGATAATATCTCCTGCATACGCTTTTTCAATCATTTTACGTTCACTTGCCATCATCTGCTGAGGCTGGCTGAGTCTTATCTTCTTGCCACCCTGTACATGGTTAGCTTCCATTCCGGCTTCAAACTTACCTGAACATATTCTCATGAAAGCAATTCTGTCTCTGTGTGCTTTATTCATATTAGCCTGAATCTTGAATACAAATGCTGAGAAATCCTCAGTAAATGGATCAATAACTCCCTGGTCAGACTTTCTTGGAAGCGGAGAAGTTGTCATTGATAAGAAATGCTCAAGGAAAGTCTGTACACCAAAGTTAGTAAGCGCTGAACCGAAGAATACCGGTGTAAGGTCACCAGCACTTACCATTTCCTGGTCAAACTCTGCACTTGCTCCGTCTAACAGTTCGATATCTTCCTGAAGTTTGCCGTAGAAAGCATCACCAATTCTGTCCTTAAGAACAGCCTCATCTGATGCGTCAACAATCTCAGTATCAACTTCCTTCTGACCATTCATGGCTGCCTTGAATAAAGAAACATTTTTCTCTTTACGGTCATATACGCCCTTGAATTCCTTACCGCAGCCGATAGGCCAGTTAATTGGGCATGTAGCAATTCCAAGTACGCTCTCAATCTCATCAAGAAGCTCAAATGGGTCATTAGCCTCTCTATCCATCTTATTGATAAATGTAAATATAGGAATGTGTCTCATAACACATACTTTAAAAAGCTTGATAGTCTGTTTCTCAACACCCTTAGAAGCGTCAATAACCATAACCGCGGAATCTGCTGCCATAAGAGTTCTATAAGTATCCTCTGAGAAATCCTCATGTCCCGGAGTATCAAGGATATTAATACAGTAGCCTTCGTAGTTAAACTGAAGAACTGAAGAAGTTACCGAAATACCTCTTTCCTTCTCAATCTCCATCCAGTCAGAAACCGCATGCTTGGCAGTCTTCTTACCCTTTACAGAACCTGCAAGGTTAATAGCTCCTCCATAAAGCAGGAACTTCTCTGTTAATGTTGTCTTACCAGCATCCGGGTGAGAGATAATGGCAAATGTCCTTCTTTTCTTAATTTCACTTTCTAAACTCACTGTTTTACTCCTTTATAAACATAATACATAAATAATTCATACCCGTTCCGGCATACACATAATATAAGCCTGTGACGCAGTCTACGGCTTCACAGGCTTACTCTAATCAATAGTCTTCGAATTATTCACGGTTAAGACCGAACTTGTATGAAACCTCAGACTTGTCATCAATTCTTCTGAAAATGTTGACTACTCTGTCCATAACCGGTTCGAAATCTTCCTCATTCTCAACCTCAACAGTAACAACCTGTCCGTCTTCCTTAATAACTGCATCCTTAACAAGTGCTAATGCCTTGATATCCTCCTCAGTCTGGGCAACCTGCTCAGGTGTTGTTAACATCTTTGATTTACTCTTATACTTAACAGCGTATGTTCTTGTCATCATATCCTCCTATTGGCTCTTCGTAGCAATATAATCTCATATGTCATTATATTATATAACATATTTGAGGATTATGCAATGGGGTTTAGTGCGCATGGTAATTGTTTTATCTTGATTCCAGCATCAAATATGATCTTGCTTACATGAAAATATAATGTTTTATCAGCATCACCAATAAGGCTGCTACCACTTTTCTCAAAAACAATATGTACCTATGCAATCCTTGAAACTTTCTTCATCTATGAATCAATCTCTACACTCTTGAATTAACTATATAAATATGCTACCATATCCAAAATATTTTTACAACATAATGTCATTTATGAAATACAATATAGATTGAAGAATCGAGGTATACCCTATGTGGTACATAGCACACACAACTGTCGGCAGAGAACTAGATGCCGTTGATAAATGCCGCAAAGCCATTCCAGAAGATATAGCAGCAAGAGTATTCTCTCCTATCTGACAACATGCTAAGAAATATGAGTGCTCCTGGCATCTTGACGATGACATTCTATTTGCAGGATACATATTTATAGAGAGCGATTCAGATTCCAAGACTCTTGAAAAACTTCTCTGGCGTATACCTAATGTAGTTTCTCCTGTCCGCATAGGTGGGGATTTCAATGCCCTTAACAAGGAAGAAGAACAATATCTCCGTCAGCTTATGGACGAGTATAACTATATTGCTATGTCATATGGATATATTGTAGATAACCAATTAATGATATATAAAGGGTCTCTTAGCGGAAGGTCTGATATAGTTAAGAAGATTGACAGACATAAGAGAATTGCTGATATAGAAGTATATCTGTGGCATCAACCTAAGCGTGTTCGTGTCGGACTAGAAATAATAGATAAAATCACTTCACAGGAATATGCAAAAATCAAATTACAATAACTGGAGATTTCCCATGAATAATAAAATCACTAATACAGATATTAATGAATTCGAAGAATTTCTTATAAACAAAAACAAGAGCAGAACGACTCTTGATAAATATATGCGGGATATACGAAGATTTCAAATCTTTCTTTCTGATAACAGTTATCCAATATCTCAGGATACTGCAGATAAATATATTGAGGTTCTTAAAAATGCTGATTACAGTATAAGCAGCATAAATACTATTATATCATGTATAAACACATTTTGTAATTTTATAGGAAGAAATGATATTCACTGCGTTAATCTTAAGAAATCTAAGGCTGAATCAACAAATTCTGACTTACTTACAGTTGATGAATATAACAAACTGATTAAAACTGCTATCAATAATAATTACAGACTTGCTATGTTAATACAGGTTCTGGGGAATACTGATATAAGATTAAATGAATTACAATACCTTACCACACACTCTTTAGAAATGGGAAAAATTACTGTTATACGTAACAGTGAGGAATATAACATCAGAATTCCAGATGATTTATTGGATGGCTTATATGAATATATAGACCATGAAGATATAATAACAGGGGTGATTTTCTGCACTAGAAAAGGCACCCCTCTTGAAAGATCTAATATATGGAGAATAATTAAGAAACTGGCTGTTGATGCTGGGGTTAATCCGGATAAAGTTTATCCACAGAATCTGAAACAACAGCTTGGGAAGAAATATTATAGTATAAAATACTAATCTATTTCATGCTCTTCTCTTAATCTATCAATCAACTCAAATGGAAAAAACTCTGCACCACTGTCAGGTATCAGTTCCAATCTTGCAATGGTTTCTTCTTAATATGGCTTTTTCATTCAAATCAATCGGCACAAATATGCGTATATTATCCTGTTCATTCTCACAGTCTTTATATTCAGGATAATCAAGCAATGATTTATCTGCTAGTTATGGTTCATTAATATAAATCAACTTTGTATCATTAGGTATTGGATACAAATCTATTCTATGATGCTCCATCTATATTCTCCTTGTCAAATATTTCTACAATAATTACAGTCACAAGCCATGTAAATTTTTCCAAGCCTCTATCAATTCATCTCTGTTATCTTTATACCATTCTTCAATTTCTTAAATCATTGATGTTGACCATTTTTTATTACCATCTTTATATAACTTTCCGTCGCTTAATCGGAAAACAGCCTCATATTCATTATGTAACACATGAATTTCAATGAAATCTATTTAATATATCTAACAATCTATATTTATTTTGTTCTGATATATTATCTTCTACAATATATATCAATCTCTTATACTTGAACATTGTTTTCACATAATGATTCTATTTATACTCCTCACATCTCAGAAAAGAAATCACTACTATAATAAACTACATTCATTCAAATCTCCTTCTTGCACCATTCTACTGTCTCTGCAATTCCCTCTGAAAACTTATAATCCGGTGCAAATCCTGTATCTTTAACTAAATCCTGTATATCTGCACACAAGTACATAACCTGGCGTGGACCATAGGCAACTTCTCCAAAACCAATCTCTGCTTCCGGATTAACCGCATTTCTTATATCCTCGATATAATCCTTAAGCGGTCTTGCCTCTCCCCCACCAATACAGTAAACCTTGCCATTAATACCTTTTTCTCCTAGTAAATAAAATGCCTTCCCCGCGTCCTTGGAGTACAGATAATCCCACATCTGCTCTCCCTTTGTACATGATGGCTTCTCTCCTATTAACAGCTTTCCTATTGTAGACATAACCATCGTCGCACTTCCGTCATATGGACCATATACACTAAGTATTCTTGTCCATATATGTCTGATCCCCAACTTTTCACACTGGATTCTTGTCATCTGTCCTGCACACAGCTTTGCCATTCCATAGCCATTCTCTGGAAATGCAGGAACCTGCGAATTAAGCTTTCCTTCAACTCTTCCATATTCCGCCTGTGAACCAGCCCCTATGAATGCACTGCAACCCATAACAGCCGCTGCATTTACAGCGTCCAGTGCATACTTCACATTCATATTCTGTATATACATATCATTGCGGCAGTCGCCAAATGTTCCATCCCACCCAAAGTGATAGAACACATCAGGCTTAATTCCTGTCGCCTGCACAAGCTGTGGCAGTTTATCAAGCTCACTAAGATCACATTCAACCTTCTTAAGTGAATGTGATTCCTTAATTCTGTAAGAACGCTTTGAATCCTTTCTTACAACTGCTATAACCTTAACATTATTCTTCATAAGAGCATCTATAAGACCTAAGCCTACCGCTCCTGTACATCCTGTTACAACTGCTGCCTGCATTGTGCCTCCTGTTGTTTTACTACTACTCTTCGTCCATTAATGGAATAAACATCTGTTTCTTTAATTCTTCTCTTGGAAGGAACGGTGCTAAATCCTCCAGTGGAGGGCTTAAATATCTCACAGAATACAGGTCCGTCTTCCTTTAACACCTCATCTACAGTCTTCTTCATCTCTTCATTAGATGAAGCACTGTAATACTTATATCCAAAGGCCTCTGCAATCTTCTTGAATTCAGGGAATGAGAGGTCTCCTGATTCTGGTCCAATTCCAATCTTGCAATGCTCCTTAAACAGATTATTCTGTGTAAGTCTTATTGAATGATATCCGTTATTGTTGATAAGGAATATCTTGATTGGAAGCTTATTAGTAAGTATTGTCTGTAGTTCCTGAAGGTTCATCATTATACTTCCGTCACCCTCAAGACATATTGTATTTCTTCTTCCGCCGCCGATACAAGTTCCAATCGCTGCAGGAAGTCCATATCCCATGCTTGCTATGGCACTGTTATTAGCCATACGGCTTCCCTTCTGGATTACATATGCCTGATTACCTACAACACAGCATGCACCGTTAGACACTGCCGTAAGACTGTTCTCTGGAAGTCTGCTGCTTAAGTATCTTACAAATGCGTATACATTTGCAGTGCTTCCATTCTCCTCCCACTGTCTTGGCTGTACTGCCGGATATTCCTTTTTCCATCTCTGTGTTGTTGCAAACCACTCTCCACCTGCTGATACAGGTGCAATAGCTGCCGCCTGCTTATCAAGCTTTGTAAGAAAATCTTTAGCGTCTGCCCATACAGGCATCTCAACATGGATAGTAGGCTTCTTTAACTCAGCCTTATCAACATCAACCATTATGACCTCTGCTGCTCTCGCCCATGTTTTCCAGTTATATCCAGTCTGTCTGATAGATATTCTTGTACCTACAGCAAGTATTAAATCGGCATTCTGAATAGCCCAGTTACCTGGTCTGTCGCCCATATTACCTGCTCTTCCACAATACAGAGGATTATCATCTTCTATTAGATCCACTGCATTCCAGTATGTAACGATAGGCATATTAAGCTTTTCTGAAACTGATCTGAACACATCATAAGCACCTGAAAGTCTTATTCCATAACCTGCATGGAATACTGGTCTTTTGGCATTCTTAATCTTTTCAAGTACAGTTCTTACAACATCTTCACTTACCTGTGGCGGAAGCTTTGCATCATCCTCTGCCGGATTATATCCTTCAAGCTCATCAGTCTCAATATATCCGCCCTGAAAATTAACAGGAATATCAATCCATACTGGACCCGGTCTGCCTGTTGTTGCCAGATGCCATGCCTTTTCAAGTGCATAACGGATATCCTTAGGGTCTTCTATCATAGTTGCATACTTTGTCATATTAGACACAGACTTAACTATATCGTATTCCTGATCTCCCATTGCACGAAGCGGTGTCTCTGTAAACTGAAGTGCATATCTTGAGGTTGTGTCGTAACGAACCTGTCCACTTATAATAAACATAGGGATAGAATCAAGCCACCCTCCTACTACACCCGTAAGTGCATTGGTCCCTCCAGGTCCAGTTGTAACACATACAGCGGCAATTCTGTTATCAATTCTTGCATACGCTTCGGCAGCTATGGCACACGCCTGCTCATGATGATTGTATGTTACCTTAAGCTTTTCATTATGTCCCAATGCATCGTTAAGATGCATTGCACCACCTCCAACTACAGAAAATACATCTGTAACGCCATGTTCCACAAGGAAATTGGCAACATAATCTGCTAAACGAATTCTCATAAACTGCCCTCCACATATACCGGTTAATTACTGATTAACAGCTTCCTTAATAGTCTTAGCCATATAATCAATCATCTCATCTGTCATTCC
>OMBP01000894.1_pt1 | contig 15233 bp, 9 predicted proteins | sample 1644911 | NCBI WGS metagenome assembly OMBP01 (sample SAMEA103958122, study PRJEB25191) | human gut metagenome | biome: human-associated habitat [ENVO:00009003]; feature: intestine environment [ENVO:2100002]; material: feces | place: Germany | collected 2013/2015 | reverse complement strand
CAAGGAAAACACTTATGAGTAACGAAATCAATTTGCAGGAATTCAAGATGCATGAAAAGGATTCCGGTAGCTCCAGCTACCAGATTGCCCGCCTGACCCAGCGCATCGCCCACCTGACCGAACACCTGAGCACGAATAAACATGATGTTTCTTCCCGCCGCGGGTTGTTGAAGATGGTGGCTCTGCGCCGCAAGCTTCTTGATTACGTCAAGCGTGAAGATCTGGCCCAGTACCAGAGTCTGATCCAGCGCCTTGGCCTTCGCCGCTAAAAGGCGGAGCATATTCCCGTTTGATTCGGCCGTTGCGGTTTTCCGCAGCGGCCGTTGTTCTTATGGGAGGGGCTGGATGAGCGGTAACGCTGTCATGGGAAGGGGACGGCGTAGTGAATGACGGCGGATTTGCTGGTTGATCAGACGGGGCTGAAAGTCCGCATCATTTTCATGATGGAAGATATGCTGAAGTGTGAGGATTGTTTTTGTCTGCATGACCTCCGCTTTATTCCAGCGCAAGTGTTTGCCGGGAACGGAAAGTCCGGGATTGCAGATATGATGCAACCGTCCAAGGAAGAGGGAAATATGGATGAAAAAGCAGTGGGCGGCTGTTATGGGCATCCGGCAGTAATACGTAGTCCGTTCTTTTAAATTCTGTATTTCCTCTCCGGTTAAGAAGGGAAGACAGGCGCTTCCGGGTATTTTACTTGGAGGAATGCATTTCAATCAGAAATGCGAAGAATATGGAATGGATGAAAGTAGGATGGCTCCTGATGCGGATGGGATATTTAAGATTCTTGAAGGAAATGGACTGCTATGGTTATCAAACTATTTGCTTGCATTATCCTTGACAGGGATTATGCTCGCATTCGACGTTCGGGGATTCGTTTCCTGGAGCGTTTCTGTCGGGCATGCCTTGAGAAATTTTCGGATTTTCACAGGCTGTCAAGCCGGTAAGACTGGGCCGGGCCGTTTGATCCATCTGGGTGCGCGTCCTGCCGCGCGGACAGTATTTCCCCCCTCTGTTTCTGGGAAAGGACTGTTGCGGATAACATCTTCCTGAGGCACTGCCCGTACCTGACGCCATTCAGGCTTCCCGCCCGGAGCCGGTCTGGATGGGCTGATGAGGCTGCGGGTGATTGAAAAACAAAAAATATAATGAGCATACATTCAGTTGAATGCAACGTTGGTACGAATCCCATCACGATTGAAACCGGTAAGATGGCCCGTCTGGCGGACGGCGCTGTTGTTGTCCGCAGCGGCGATACCGTCGTTCTTGTGACCGTGGTAAGCGCCACCAAAGTCAAGGAGGGGCAAACCTTCTTTCCCCTGTCCGTGGCGAAGGGCGTCCCACGGAAAAGGAAATCCTGACGTGCCGCATGACGGACCGCCCCCTGCGCCCGATGTTTCCCAAGGGCTACTTCTACGATACGCAGGTAATTACGCTTCTGCTCTCCGCCGACGGTGAAAACGAACCGGATATTTTGAGCATTAACGGCGCTTCCGCCGCTTGTGTCGTTTCCGATCTTCCCTTTGCCGAACCCGTAGGGGCTGTGCGCGTGGGCCGTATTGACGGCCAGTTCGTTATCAATCCGACCAATTCCCAGCGCGAACATAGTCAGCTGGATCTGGTATTTGCCGGTACAAAGGACCAGGTCATCATGATTGAAGGTTCCGCTAATGAACTGCCGGAAGAAGATTTTATCGCCGCTTTGCGTGTGGCCCAGGAGAACGTGAAGGTCATTTGCGAAAAGCAGGAAGAGCTCCGCGCTGTTTGCGGTAAAGAGAAGCGCGCTTATGAACTTTGCCTTGCCAAGCCTGAATTGCTGGAAATCGGTTATGAAATTGCCGGCGATCGCATTGAGGAAGCCATTTACGCACCTTCCAAGGTGGAGCGTCAGAAAAAAGTGGGAGCCCTGCGCGACGAAGTGGAGGCAGCCATCAAGGAACGCCATCCGGAAGCTACTGACTTTGATGTGGAACAGGTTTTTGAATATATTCAGAAGAAGGCATTCCGCATTTCTATCATGGAAAAGGACAAGCGAGCCGATGGCCGGGCTCTCAAGCAGCTGCGTCCTCTGACTGCGGAAGTCAACGTGTTGCCTCCTGTGGTGCACGGTTCCGCGCTGTTCGCCCGCGGTGAAACGATGTCCCTTTGCCTGGCGACGCTGGCTCCGATGGAAGAACGCCAGTACATGGACAATTACACGGGCAGCGTGAATGAAAAGCGTTTCATCCTGCACTACAATTTCCCGCCTTTCTCCGTGGGCGACACCGGCCGTTTTGGTGGTCAGAACCGCCGGGAAATCGGCCACGGCGCTTTGGCGGAACGTTCCATTGCTCCGGTCGTGCCTGGCGAACAGGAATTTCCGTACGCCATTCGCGTCTCTTCTGAAATCATGGAATCCAACGGTTCCACCTCCATGGCTTCCGTCTGTGCGGGCACGATGTCTCTGCTGGCGGCCGGCGTGCCCCTCAAGCGTCCTGTGGCAGGTATTTCCGTGGGCCTGGTGACGGAACAGAATGACCAGCATGAAATCACCTCTTACAAAACTCTGCTGGATATCATCGGTTCCGAAGACTTTTACGGTGATATGGACTTCAAGCTCTGCGGCACATCGGAAGGCGTGACAGGCTACCAGCTGGATCTCAAGCTGCCCGGCATTCCCCTCTCCATACTGGAGGAAGCTATTCACGTGGCGAAAGCCGGCCGTACGGATGTTCTGAAGGTCATGAATGACGCCATTGCCGCTCCGGCCCAGATGAGCCCGAACGCTCCCCGTATTGAGACCACCAAGATTCCCGCCGACCGCATTGGCGAACTGATCGGCCCTGGCGGCAAGAACATTAAGGCTATCCAGGCCGAATCCGGAGCCGATATCAATATTGAGGAAGATGGTACCGTGCATATTTACGCCGCCAAGCAGGAAGGCCTGGACCGTGCTCTGGAATTGGTCACCCGCATGTTCAAGACCATTGAAATCGGGGAACTGTACACCGGTAAGATTGTTTCCACGACCACCTTTGGCGCGTTTATGGAAGTGCTGCCCGGCAAGGATGGCCTGATTCATATCTCCGAACTGGCCGAAGGCCGCACCGCCAAGACGGAAGACGTCGTGAGCGTTGGAGACGTGGTGACCGCCAAGTGCATCGGTATTGACGACAAGGGACGCGTGAAAATGTCTATACGTGCCGCTTTGCGCGATGCCAAGGCTGCCGAAGCGGAAGCCGCCGGCATTACGGAATAACGTTTTCTGTTGAGCCTTTAAACTTTCAGCCCCGTTTCCGGTTATTCCGGTAACGGGGCTTTTCGATTGCAGGAAAGATGTTTTGCAGTTGGCTCAACTGCTACGTGGAGCAGCCGGAATTTTTCCTTCCTGTACCGGAAGAAGGGAGTTTGGCAATGCCGGAAAGGGACGGGAGGAATGGAGCTGTTTCTACATGGCAGATTTTTTTGTTTCCCGTTCTTGACAGGATTTTTCCGGTTCCTATGATGCGGATGCCCGTTGTGTTTTACGGACACCCCCGCCATACATGATTCTTTTTGTCACTTTCGTTATTCTTTTCCTGATTCTGGTCAACGCCTTTTATGTTGCAGCAGAATTTGCTGCAGTGAGCGTACGCCGCAACATGGTCCGGGAAATGGCGGAGAATGGTAGCCGGGTGGCTGTTCAGTTGCTTAAGATTTTGGAAAATACAAAGGAGCTGGACCGCTACATTGCGGCATGCCAGTTCGGTATTACCATTTCCAGTCTGGTTCTGGGAGCATACGGACAGGTTGAACTGGCTGCCTATCTGTTCCCTTTGTTCGAGAGGTTTGGCGGGATGGATTCCGTAATGGCCAATTCTGCGGCTGCCCTTGTTGTGCTGATCGGTCTGACGGTTTTCCAGGTAATTCTCGGGGAATTGATGCCCAAATCACTGGCTCTTCAGTTTCCCAAGCAGGCGGCTTTGTATACTTATTATCCCATGCGCTGGACGCTGGCCTGCTTCGCATGGTTCATTGATTTTCTTAATGGAAGCGGTCTGTTGCTTCTTAAACTGTTCCGGCTCCCTCCGGGCGGCCATCAGCACATCCACTCCCAGCAGGAGATTAATATGCTGCTGGATGAAAGCCACCAGGGCGGGATGTTGGAAGAGGATGAGCATGAACGGCTGCACAGTGCTTTATCCCTGGCGGAACGCACGGCGGAACAAATTATGATTCCCCGTTTTCAGCTTGTCTGCCTGGATGTGGATGCCACGCAGGAAGATATTTTGGACATGATCGCAGATAGGCCTCATACTCATATTCCCGTGTATGAAGGGAATCGTGAGTCCGTCATTGGCATGCTGCATATCAAGGATATGGTAGCCGCGTATGCGGAAAAGGGGATTCTGCCCCCTCTCCGTTCCATGTTGAGGCAGGTGCCGTGCGTGATGGAAATGCAGACGGTGGAGATGCTGATGGCCCGGTTGCGGGAAGACAGGGCCAAGGAAGCCTTTGTACTGGATGAATATGGAAAGTTTGTTGGGCTGGTAACGCTGGAACGTCTGCTGGGTGAAATGGTGGGGGATATTGATGAGGAATTCATCCGTTCCGGGGAGAAGGTGGAAAACCTGCCGGATGGTTCCGTGCGCATTCCCGGTATGATGCGTGCCCATAAGGCGGAATGCCTGGTACCTTTTTTGATGAATGGCGCCACTACTGTGGGCGGCTGCGTGATTAAGCACATGTCCTGCATCCCGAAGGAAGGGGACCGCCTGATTATCGCCGGGCGCGTGCTGGTGGTTGAAAAGATGGACCATAACCGTGTTTCCTCCATCCTGCTGATGCCTCCGGAGAGAAAGGAGAATGAACCTGCCGTGGAAAGCGGGGTGGACGCATGATGACTATTTTCATTATTCTGTTGCTGATTGTGTTGAACGGTCTGTTTGTGGCTGCAGAATTTGCCTTGCTTGGGGCGCCTCGTGCGGCATTGGAGCAAATGGGGGTGTCCGGCAACATGGTAGCGCGCCGTGTTTCCCTGATATTGAAAACGCCCCGGTTGCAGGACCGTTACATTGCTACGGCACAGCTTGGCGTTACATTCGCCAGTCTGGGGCTGGGTATGTATGGGGAGCATGCTGTCGCCGGATGGCTTCATGAATGGCTGGTACAGTATGGCTGGGCTTCCTGGCTGGTGGCCCATGGCGCAGCCAGCATTCTGTCCGTGGCGGTGCTGACGTACCTGCATATTGTGCTTGGGGAAATGGTACCCAAGGCGCTTTCTCTACAGTACGCCGCAAAGCTTTGCCTCATCATTGCGATGCCCATGTACGTGATCCAGCTCTGCCTGTATCCCCTGGTAGTGGGCATGAATGCCCTAGGCAATTTCTTTCTTGGGTTGCTGGGCGTGAACCGGAATGAATCCAAGTCCCACTACCATTCTGCGGAGGAACTCCAGTACATTATTGAAGAAAGCCATGAGAACGGGGCATTGCCGCAGGAATCTGGCCGAATTATGGATGGATTGTTTGACCTGGATGATCTGTATGTGCACCAGGTCATGACTCCGCGCGTCAGGATAGACGCCATTCCTGAAGGGGCGGAGCATGAACAGATACGGGAAATCGTGCGTCGCACTCGCCGTACGCGTTACCCTGTCTACCGCGGTGACCTGGACCATGTGGTGGGTATGGTGCATGCCCGCGACCTGTTCCGTATCATGTTCCGCGGGAAGACTCTGACTCCTGAATACATTCATGCCATACCCAAGGTTCCCAAAACGGTGAAGTTTGACAATGTTGTGGAAATTATGAGGAAGGACAATGTGCGCCTTGCCATTATTCTGGATGAGCACGGGGGGACTTCCGGGCTTCTGACTCTGACGGATGTATTTTCCGAAGTAATGGGCTGGGATCGCGGCCGCATTAAAGTGCTGACGGAGTTGCCTGGGGATGCGGTAGGCTTCTCCTGTGACGTATCCGGTCTGGCGCGCATTGAGGAATTGGGGGAAGCCATGGACATGGATTTGGAGAATGGGGAAATAGATACCGTAGGGGGCCTGATTCTTAATTTGCTGGAAGCGCCAGCGGAGGAAGGGGATACTGTCGGCTATAGAGGGCTGGAATTCAAGGTAACCCGGGCGAAGAATGGTGGTGTGGAGCGCTGTACCGTGACCCGGATTACTCCCCTGATGCGGGAGGAAGCCCTGGAAGAGGAGGAATAATCTGCCATTGACGGATTGGGCATGTCAGGGACTGCCCTGTCTGATGCAAAAGTTCCTTGGTGGAGCGCGTATGATATGGCAGAATGTTTCCGTCATGCCCGCCCCTGAATCTTCCGATGTCCCTATGAACCGCCCTTCCATGAAAAAGTGGGTGGTTCTCCTCGTTGTTCTTGGGGCTTTGACCGGACTGGGCACGATGATGAAGGCCTGGATGGACAGACGCTCTGTAGCGGCGGAGCAGCCGGTTGTTTTTTCAGGTGGCAGTGAGCACTGGGATCAGAATGAAGTGCCCATATCCATGCAGTGCGGAGCCTGTCATGAAAAGGAATTCCGCCAGTGGGCCGGTTCAGACCATGCCTGGGCATTCCGCAAACTGGGAGATCAGTGGGAGTCTGAAGCATTCCATAACATGAAACTGGACGCTCATGGCAGCATTCTCCAATTCTCTACGAATGGTCACGGACGCATGGTCCATGACGGTCAATCCTCAACCTCTTGGCGTGCGGAATGGGCCACAGGGAGAATTCCTCTGGTGCAGTATCTGGTTCCCGCCAGGGACGGCGGTTTTCATACCTTGAGCGCCGCATGGGACGTGAACCGCAAAGAATGGTTCGATATTTTCGGCAAGGATGCCCGCCAGCCGGGAGACTGGGGGCACTGGACAGGACGCGGTATGAATTGGAACACGCAGTGTGCGTGGTGCCATATGTCCCTGTTCCATAAGAACTATGATCCTGTTAAAGACCGGTATGCTTCTACTTGGACGGAGCCCGGGGTGACTTGCATTCAGTGCCACGGCCCCCTGCTGGACAAGCCGGAGGCGGGGACGGGTTGCATGATTTCCACCAGGAACAAGCTGACGCCACAGCAAATTCATGATAACTGCGCTTCCTGCCATGCCAGAAGGGGTGAATTCGATCATGATTTTGCCGTAGGCGACCGTTTTGACAATCATTTCCAGCTGGTGCTTCCCGTGCAGCCCGGCGTTTTCTGGCCCAACGGCATGCAAAGGGATGAGGATTATTGCGAGACCGGCCTGCGGTTAAGCCGTATGGGCAAGGCGGGGGTGACCTGTTTGGACTGTCATGATCCGCATACGGGAACGCTGAAGCTTCCCCAAGAAGATAATACGCTCTGTTTGAGGTGCCACGGTACTGGAGAGGCTGTCAACGGCGTAAAAGCTCCCGTTATTGACATGGCTACGCATACTCCATGTCCTCAGTCCAGCATGGGCGCCCGGTGTGTGGAGTGCCATATGCCGGAAAGCCTGTATATGGCTCGCGACCCCCGCAGGGATCATTCTTTCAATTCTCCTGATCCTTTGCTGAGCGTGGAGTTGGGTATTCCGAATGCCTGTACCATGTGCCACAGGGAAAAGAGCAATGCATGGGCTGCGGAGGCGGTAAAGAAATATTACGGGGCTAAACCCAAGATGGCGCAGTACAGGGAACGGACCCGGGCCGTTCAGCATGCCTACGAAGGGAAGGAAGATGTCCTGCCTCTGCTTATGGAATGTTTTAAGAGGGAGGAAGTGGGCTCATGGCGCGCTACGTTATTGGATTTGATGGATGCGTGGGCTCATGAACCCGCCGTCCAGGAAGTGGCCGCGGCGGCGGTTAAGGACCCGGATCCTCTGACGCGAGCCGCCGCCGCCAAAGTGATGGGGCGTGTAGGTAATCCTGCTGTGGGCAAACTTCTTAATGATCCGTTCAGGGTCGTGCGCTTGCAGGCGGAGTGGGCTCTGCGGGATTCCCTTCCTCCGGACAGTCCGGGAATGAGGGAGCTTACTGCAGCCGCTTTGCACCAGGCGGATCAGCCTTCCGGCGCCATGAAGCTGGCCCAGATAGCCATTAGCCGCAAGGATGCGAAAACTGCGGAATTGTGGTTTTCCAAAGCTTTGAAATGGGATGCCACTTCGTCCGTGGTGCACCGTGATTATGCCGTTTTCCTGGCTTCTCAGGGTCGCAGCCGGGAGGCGGTAGACCAGATGCAAAAGGCTGTACGTCTGGCTCCCAAAGATGCCAACCTGTGGTATCTTCTGGGGCTGGGACAGATTGAAAATAATGATGAGCCGGGAGCTTTGGAATCCTTTAATGAAGCTTTAAAAATAGAGCCTTCCTTTATTCGTGCTTTATTTAACCGCGCTCTGTTGAATGAAAAAGTGGGCCGGTTGGAGCAGGCTTTGCAAGATTTGGAAAACTGTTCTTCCCTGGAAAAGGGAAATGCGGATATTCCTTTCACTCTTGCGGTGATGCTTTACCGCAATGGGCGGTATCGTGAAGCCGCGGCCGCGGCCGCGGAAGCCCTGCGCCGCGACCCGGGACATGCCCGGGCCAGGCAAATTCTGGAATCAGCTTCTCGACATGGAAGATAATAAATAGTATATTAACCTCATGTGTATGAAATTTTCATCTTGGCGTATCCTGCTGGCATCCGCGTTCGTGATGGGAACCTCTTTCTGTTTGGCGGATTCTTCCGGAGCGGCGGATGATCCTTCCCTCCGCACTTGGACTAATAAAAACACAGGCAGTACGGTGGAGGCCCGTCCAGTTGCCCTGAATATGAAAACAGTCAAATTGGTGACAACAGCCAAAAAGCCCATTACGATGCCGCTGGAAAAGCTTTCCGACGAAGATCGCGCGTGGCTGGAGGAACATAAGGAAGTGATCGGCAAGCCTATTGCAGAATGGTCGTCCATGCCGTCCGGCCCTGTGGCGGAGGAAATGAAGGGAAAGACTTACATGCTTGAAAACGGCAAACTTAAAAAGAGGGACGGGAAATTGAATCCCAAGCATTTCATCTTGTATTTCAGTGCAAGCTGGTGCGGCCCTTGCTGCCGGAATGCGCCCCACAGCGTGGAGGCCTATAACAGGGTGGTAAAGGATAATCCTGATGTGGAGGTAATCATGTGCAATATGGACCAGAACCTGGATGCCGCCCAAAAATGGGCCGTTGCCAATAACATGCCATGGCCTATCCTGTTGAGAGAGGATTTGACGGAGCTGGCCAAGAAGGTAGCTCCGCGCGGCATACCCACCATGATTCTGGTGGATAAGGACGGCAAGCCTATTCAGTCTTCCCAAAACATGGAACAGTTGGTGAAAGCCATTGGTTCAAGCCGTTCTTCCCGCTAGGCGGCGCATTGTCTGATTTTTGAGGTGATGGCTTCTCCCCGCAAATCCCAGTCTGACCGTTCTGCGGAAACCAGCGGCAAAATCCTCCGTGCTGCTCAGAAGCTTTTTGCCCTCAGGGGATTTAATGGTGTAACCATGAGGGCCGTCGCTTCTGAAGCAGGAGTAAATCTGGCTTCTATCGTTTACTATTTTGAGAACAAGGAGGGACTGTATCTGGCTGTTTACAGGCAGTATGCGGAACCTCTGATGAAAGCGCGCATGAAGATGCTGAAAGAGGCGGATCTTCATCCGTCCCTGAGGGCGTATGCCCGCGCATTTATAGAACCAGCTTTCCGGCTATTTCTGGATAAGAGCCTGGGAGGGCCGGATCATGTCCGTTTATTGTGGCGTCTGCCGCAGGAGCCGGAATATCTGGGAAGAAAAATCTATGATGAATTTTATGCTCCATCGATCCAGGAGATGATAGCAAGAATACGTAGATTCTGTCCGTGGGATGATGAGCTTTCCTTGTCCTGGCATGCGCATATCATGAGTTCCATCTTCCATGCCACATTGGGGAAATATGTCGCATGCATGGATCTCCAGGAAAAAGAACCGTGGATGAAAGATCAGGACCACATTTTGCAGATGATTGTAGATACGGCGGTTCTGTTAATTTCCCGGCCGGCTCTGTCTCCGGAGGAGGAAAGGAAGGGATAATATGGATGGGGACGCGTGTTTTTCTTTATGCTTCCCCCAGTTCTTTTCTGAGTGCTCTTACTGTTCCCGTGATGTCGGAGTGTGTAAGCAGCCAGGAAACGATGACTACCCTGTTTGCCCCCGCCTCCAGTACGGAGGGCAGTGTGTCCCCATTAATTCCTCCGATACAGAAGACGGGGAAATTTTCCGGTAGCTGTTGCTGTACGCCTGCGATGTCTTCCAGCCCGATGGCCTGTCTTCCCGGTTTGGTACCTGTGGGGAACAAGGGCCCAAACCCAATATAGTCCGCCTGCTCTCTACATGCTCCCAGGGCCTGTTCAGGACTGTGCGTGGACCGTCCTATGACGGCGTCCTTATCCAGCATAGCCCGTACGGATGCCAGGTCTCCGTCATCCTGCCCCAGATGGACGCCGTCTGCGCCGATATTCAGGGCAATCTCAGGATAATCGTTGATGATGAAAAGACAGCCGCATCTGCGGCACAGGGGGACAAGCTGGCGCCCCATATTCTCAATGTGTTCCGGGTTATGGTTTTTCGCCCTTAGCTGGAGAATGCGCAAGCCGCCGGCCAATAATTTTTCTGTTACAGGGAGTAATTGATCTTCAGCAGTATATCCCATATCTACAATACCGTACAAACGGCAGGATGAGAGGCATTCCTTCCTGTTCATGGCAAGGAATTGTACCGGATAAAATCATCCCGGCAAGACGCTTCCCATTCTTGACCCTAAAAGAGGGTGTGGTACACTTCCCATATCGTGTCACCCGCCTTATATTCCGCCGCTAAAAGTGTGTTATTCCAAATGAATCCGGAAACTGCCCACAAGGTGACCTTGTGGGGGCTGCGCCTGGCAGAGAAAATGCGTGTACTGCCTCTTGTAATGGGAGAAGTCCCTTCTGATCCAGTGGAAATTCTGGGGATGAAATTCCCGAACCGGGTAGGGCTTGCCGCCGGAATGGACAAGGAAGCGGATACGGTAAACGCTTTTGGTCAGATCGGATTCGGTTTTGTGGAAGTGGGTACGCTGACACCCCGGCCGCAACCGGGTAATGACCTCCCCCGCCTGTTCCGCCTGATTCCCCAGAAGGCTTTTATCAACCGGATGGGATTCAACAATGAAGGTATTTCCGCCGGAGTGGAAAACATTCGCTCCGCCACTCGTTTCCGCGGTGTTCTGGGGGTCAATATCGGGAAAAACAAAATAACTCCCAATGAGGATGCTGCTCAGGATTACCTTACCTGCCTGCGTGCGGCATGGCCTGTAGCGGATTATATAGCCATCAATTTCTCTTCTCCCAATACGCCCGGCCTGCGTGACCTTCAAGCGGCGGAACCCGCTGCTCGTCTGCTGGCTTCCCTGAAATCAGAGCAGTCTAATTTGGCTGCGGAAACTGGTCGCCATGTGCCCATTTTTATGAAAGTGGCTCCGGATGTGACGGATGAGCATATTGCGGAACTCAGCCGCGTTTTTCTGGATGAGGGACTGGATGGTCTTATTGCTACGAATACGACTCTTTCCCGCGCCGGGGTAGAGGCCAATCCCCGGCATGAAGAAGCTGGCGGCCTGTCCGGCGCCCCTCTGACGGAACGGTCCACGGAAGTTATTGGAGCTTTTGCTTCCGAGTTGAAAGGGCGTATTCCGATCATTGGCGTTGGAGGCATTATGAGCGGGGCGGATGCCGTCGCCAAGATTAAGGCAGGGGCCAGTCTGGTCCAGCTTTATACCGGCTTCGTTTATCGCGGCCCGGATCTTATCCGGGAATGCGTGGAAGCCATGAAGGCCGAATGCCCTGTTCTCCGCTGATTTCCTTTATTAACCGCTTACAGGATCCATCCATGCCCGGTTCCTTCGTACACCTTCACAATCACACGGAATATTCGTTGCTGGACGGCGCAGTCCATATCAAAGACCTCATTGCTGAGTGTTCCCGCATGGGGATGCCCGCCGTTGCTGTTACGGATCACGGCAATCTGTTCGGAGCCATTGAACTGGTCATGGAGACAAACAGCCTCAATAAATCCGTGGCCGCCTGGAACAAGGAGCATCCGGAAGGACCGCGGAAGCAGGAGGTAAAGCCTATCTTTGGTTGCGAGGTTTACCTCTCTCCTACGCCCATTAGTGTGAAAAAACAGCTTCCCGGACGCCGTAAATACACGCATCTCCTTTTACTGGCGGAAAATGAAACCGGATGGCAGAATCTGGTTAAGCTGGTGTCCCGTTCCCATTTGGAAGGCTTTTACTATAAACCCCGCGTGGATATGGAAACCCTGCGGGAATTTCATGAGGGCCTCATCTGTTGTACAGCATGCATTGCCGGACCGCTTAATGAGTGGCTGCTCAATGACCAGCCTGAAAAAGCGGAGGAAGCCCTTCTGGCGCTAAAGGATATTTTTGGGGACGACAATATTTTTGTAGAGCTTCAGGACCATGGCATGGAGGAACAGAAAAAATGCCTGCCGGAGCTGGTGCGTATCGCCCGCAAGACCAATACCCCCATTGTTGCCACCAATGACGTGCACTTCCTCAGGAAGGAAGATCACGACATGCACGATGTTCTGATTTGCATCGGAACCAACGAAAAACTGGCTTCCCCAAAACGCATGCGCTATTCCACGGAAGTGTATTTGAAATCTCCTGAGGAAATGCGGGAGGTATTCCATGAGTATCCGGAGGCCGTGGAAAATACGTTGAAAATCGCGGAACGGTGCAATGTTACCATCAAGCTGGATTCTACCAGTACGGAAAAATACCCTGAATTCGGCACGCCGGATGGTTCGTCGCGTGAAGAATACCTGCGTAAAGTGTGCTATAAGGGGCTGGAAGAACGGTACGGAAAGGAACGTGTTGCTGCGGACAAGGAACTGCGTGACCGTTTGGATTATGAGCTTGGAATTATTAACCAGTTGAAATTCCCTTCCTATTTCCTGATTACGGCGGATTTCATCAACTGGGCCAAGGATCATGACATTCCCGTAGGTCCCGGTCGCGGTTCCGCAGCCGGTTCCCTGGTGGCTTATGCCATGAAAATCACGAACATAGATCCTCTGAGATTCGGATTAATCTTTGAACGTTTCCTAAATCCGGAACGCGTCAGCCCTCCGGATATTGATATTGACTTTTGCCAGACACGCCGGCCGGAAGTAATTGATTATGTTCGGCAGAAATACGGGGAGCGCGCTGTTTCCCACATTATTACGTACGGCACCATGGGTGCCAAGTCCGTACTCAGGGACGTAGCCCGTGTGATGGATATGTCCTATGCGGACGGGGACCGTATTTCCAAACTTATCGAAACCGGCCCCAAGGTGACTCTTCAGTCCAGCTACAAGAGTAACGAGGAGCTGAGGGAGTTGATTGCCTCCGATGAGGGGTATGCGGAATTGTGGGGGTACGCGACCCGCCTGGAAGGCTTGATCCGCAACGTAGGGGTACATGCGGCAGGTGTTGTGATCGGTGACCGTCCCCTGGATGAGCATGTGGCCCTCACTCGTGACGATCTGTCCGATCCTCATGCCGCTGTCGTCGCCCAGTGCGACATGAGCGCGATTTATGAAGTGGGGCTTTTGAAGATGGACTTCCTGGGTTTGAAAACCCTGACCGTCATGCATGATGCGGAGCAATACGCCCGCTGGCGCGTGCCGGAGTTCAAACTGGATTCCGTCCCTCTGGATGACCGGGAAACCCTGGACTTGCTGAACAGGGGAGATACGATGGGGGTTTTCCAGTTGGAATCCGGCGGTATGGTGGACACTTGCCGCCGTTACGGGATTCAGAAAATTGAAGACATCATTGACTTGCTGGCTCTTTACCGACCGGGAGCCATGCAGTTTATGGATGAAATGATTGAAGTGAAGAAGGGGCTGCGCCAGGTGGAGTATGAGCATCCTTTGCTGGAACAGGTCAGCGGGGAAACCTACGGCGTGATGATCTACCAGGAACAGGTTCAGGCGGCGGCCAAGCTGCTGGCCGGCTATACGCTTGGCGGGGCCGACCTTCTGCGGCGCGCCATGGGCAAGAAAGACCCGGCGAAGATGGCCAAGGAAAAGGCCCACTTTGTGGAAGGATGCTGGAAAACAAACCAGATTGATGAAAAAACGGCTACAGCCATCTTTGACAAGATTGAAAAATTTGCCGGGTACGGTTTTAATAAATCCCACTCCGCCTGCTACGGGCATATTTCCTACTGGACGGCCTATCTCAAGGCCCACTTCCCTGTGGAATTCCTCTGCGGGCTGATGTCTAATGAGGCGAACAATGACAAAATCGGAGTGTTCATTCAGGAAGCCAACCGCATGGGTATTGAGATCCTGCCTCCCGATGTGAATAAATCCATGCTCAAGTTCACTCCTGAGAAAATGCCCTCCGGCAAGCTGGCTGTGCGTTATGGGCTGGCGGCCATTAAGAACGTGGGAGAGGGGGCCATGCAGATTCTTCTGGAAGAAAGAGAGAAGAATGGGGAATTTTCCAGTATGGAGGACATTTGCAACAGGCTGGATTCCAAATCTGTCAACAAAAAGATTCTGGAATCCCTGATTCGTGCGGGAGCGCTGGACTGGACGCTGGAGCCGCGTTGTGTTCTGTTTGAACGTGTGGACCTGGCCCTCAACGGAGCTTCCCAGGTACATAAGGATAAGGCTCTGGGGCAGGGGTCCCTGTTTGACATGACCTTTGAAGCTCCCAGGGTGAAGGATGAACCTGCCGTTCCAGAGTGGTCCAAGGAGCAGCGTATGGGAGATGAAAAGGATTTGTTGGGCGCTTATTTTTGCGGCCATCCCCTGGACTCCATGCGCGGTGTCATTGATGCGGAAAAATATACCCGCATAGGACTCATTGACACGCTGGAACCACACGAACTCAAGCAGAAGCACCAGATTGCCGGCATGGTTCGTTCCATTACCCCCAAAATCAGCAAGGCCGGCAGAAAATTCGCCATTCTGACGCTGGAAGATTTTACCGGCAGCATAGAGGTGTTGCTGTGGTCGGATGTTTATGAAAAGGCCCAGGAAATGGAGGGCGGCCTGGAGCCGGGCGTTTTCGTTTCCGTGCGCGCCAACATCCGGGAGGATGACCGTACATCCTCCAAAAGCGTGGCTGCACAGAGCATTGATCCCCTGGGAGGTAAAAAGCGCAAATCCAAGTCCGGAGATCAGGGGCCTTTGAATATTATTGTCAGTCCTCTCCGCCATACGAGAAAAAATCTGGAACAGATACGGGATAT
>OMBP01000887.1_pt1 | contig 15310 bp, 14 predicted proteins | sample 1644911 | NCBI WGS metagenome assembly OMBP01 (sample SAMEA103958122, study PRJEB25191) | human gut metagenome | biome: human-associated habitat [ENVO:00009003]; feature: intestine environment [ENVO:2100002]; material: feces | place: Germany | collected 2013/2015 | reverse complement strand
GCGCGGCAGCTATTTTGTGAAACTGTACCAGGAGCGTTCCTATGTACTTTCCTTAAAAAATACGGAAATACCGGATGGCATTTATCTGGAGGCAAAAAAGGGCGGACTTTCCCTGCGCGGTTACGAGGATACATTGCTGTTAGGCGGAATCACCCACCGCACCGGAAAAGAGCCGGATGGATTTGAAAAATTAAGGGAACAGGCAAAACTCTATTTTCCGGAAGCAGAAATTACCGGGCAGTGGGCGGCGCAGGACTGTATGACGTTAGACGGACTGCCTTATATCGGCAATTATTCCTCATCGACACCGGATCTTTTTGTGGCGGGCGGATTTGGAAAATGGGGGATGACGGGCGCAATGATCTCAGCAATTGTTCTTTCGGATCTTGTGCAGGGAAGGGAAAATGAATTTGCAGCCATTTTTAATCCGTCGCGAGGTATTTTAAAGCCACAGCTTGCAATTAATATGTGGGAGGCGATGAAGGGAATTTTAAAACCGCGTGTAAAAAACAGGTGCACCCATATGGGGTGTGTTCTGCACTGGAATGCAAAAGAACAGACTTTTGAGTGTCCCTGTCACGGTTCCTGCTTTGACGCGTCCGGGGAAGTTTTAGAAAATCCGGCACGTCATAAACTGGAGAACAAATCTGATGTTTAAAAAAGAATACAAGTGGATAATTAGTAACAGAAAAGGTTGATATTCTAACAAAAAGTGCTATGATTATATCCGGCTGAAAATTAAAATTTCAGAGAAGCCTCTGAAGAAAAGGATATTTTATGAAGTACTTGAGACAATTTATGATCATCCTGTTGTTTTCATTTCTGGGAGAGCTGTTAAAATATGTGCTCCCGTTTCCGGTACCGGCAAGTATTTATGGGCTGGTTCTCTTATTTATTGCACTGGAAACAAGACTCCTTCCGCTTGCAGCAGTCAAAGATGCCGGAAAGTTCATGATCGAGATCATGCCGTTAATGTTTATTCCGGCAGGTGCAGGACTCATTGATGCATGGGATGCACTGCGTCCGATCTGTGTACAGATCGTGGTGATCATGGTGGTATCAACGATCGTGGTTATGATCGTGTCCGGTCATGTGACACAATTTGTGATGCGCAGAGGGAAAAAGAAAGGAGCACAGCAATGAAAGAGTTTTTAAGTGATTCCGTATTTTTTGGTGTTGCGATCAGCATTTTGGCATATGAGCTGGGCGTGTTTTTAAAGAAAAAATTAAAGCTGGCAGTGTTTAATCCGCTTCTGATCTCGATCGTTGCCGTGATCGTTTTTCTGGTTGCGTTCCATATTCCATATGAGAGTTATAATGAGGGCGCAAAATACTTAAGTTACCTTCTGACTCCGGCAACGGTATGTTTAGCGATCCCGCTTTATGAGCAGTTCGAACTGCTGAAACAGAATGTTGCGGCGATTTTTGCAGGATTGATCTCCGGTGTTCTGACAAGTGTGATCTGTGTGCTGGTCTTATCACTGTTATTCCACTTTGACCATGCGCAGTATGTCACGCTTCTTCCAAAATCGATCACAACGGCGATCGGAATGGGAATCTCGGATGAACTTGGCGGTTATGTCACGATCACGGTTGCGGTCATCATTATCACCGGTATCATCGGAAATGTGTTAGCAGAAACGATCTGCCGTGTTTTCAAAATTGAAGAGTCGGTGGCAAAGGGAATTGCGATCGGATCATCCTCACATGCACTTGGAACAGCAAAGGCATTGGAACTTGGAGAAATCGAAGGCGCGATGAGCAGTCTTTCCATTGCGGTGGCAGGTATTCTGACGGTAATCGCTGCACCGATATTTGCGACGCTGTTGTAAATATGGGGGTAGCCATGACAGATGTACAATTTAGCAGTCAAAAACTGAAAACTATATTTGCCACCCGAATCCTGGTAGAAAAATAATGCGAAATGTGAAATCTCAGAAATGGTATTTCACATTTTTTTTTGTATTTCATATCATAATATGAAAAAGTTATGGTTGGAAATAAAGATATGTATTGTCAGAACAAAATTGTGCATACGATACAGGCAGGCGATTCCCTGTATAAATTATCGAGACAGTATCACACGACAGTGACGGAACTGATCCTTGGAAATCCGGGAGTCAATCCATATAATCTCCAGATCGGGATGCAGCTATTTATCTGCCCGGGAGAGGGATATGTGCCGCCGCAGAATCCGGGAGGCGGAAACACGGGCGGAGGAACAGGAAACACCGGAAGCGGGAATATGAGCGGCGGCACAGGCAGCATGGGCGGAAACATGGGAGGAGGAACAGGAAATGCTGGAGGCAGCAACGAGACCGAATCCGAGCGTGAGGATTCCATCCTCCGTCTCAACGAGGATATGCGCCTTGCATGGTTAAATCATGTTTACTGGACCAGAATGTACCTGATGAGTGCAGTCGCAGACAATGCGGACCAGCAGGCGGTGGAAGAACGGCTGCTTGAGACCGCAGACGAGATCACGGATGTATTTGCAAGGTATCTTCCGATCGCAACGACCAGACAGCTCCGCAATCTTCTGACGGAGCATATTGAAATCGGCGGGCAGATCATTCAGGCGCTGAAAGCAAAAAATATGACTGATTATGATGCGCTGGTGCAGGAGTGGTACCGCAATGCCAATCAGATGGCAGCTCTTTTTGCAAATCATAATCCATATTTTGAGAGCAGGGAAACAAGAAACATGCTTTTGAATCATCTGGATCTGACCAGGGAGGAGATTGAGCATCAGGTCAATGGGGAATACGAACAGAGCATTGATGTATTCCGCGATGTGGAACAGCAGGCGCTTGCGATGGCAGATTATTTTGCAAGAGGACTGCTGGCAAGATAAAACGTATAGATTGAAGTCTTCTGATAAATGCAATTCAACTGATCATTCATTCGTTAAAGCAGATAGAACAGCTGCAGAAAAAACCCCATGCGGTAGAGTCCGCCTTCAAACCGCATGGTGGAACAGTAGAGATGCACAGGGGATTTCCGGCGGATTAGAAAAATGCCAAAAGTAACGGAATCGCAAGATTTGCAATAAAAACAGCAATTAACTTGAATTGCCAGTAAAAAAATGTACATGCTATAATGCAATTATCAAGATTAAGGGGGAAAAAGATATGCCAATGCAGATGGGTTTCCGCTGGTACGGCGAGGACAATGACAAGATCAGCCTTGCTGATATCAAACAGATTCCGGGTGTGACGAGCATCGTGTGGGCACTGCATCATAAACTGCCGGGAGAAGTGTGGACGGTAGAAGAGATTGCAGAAGTGCAGAAACAGCTTGAGCCATATGGTTTTAATATGGACGTTGTGGAATCTGTCAATGTACATGATGATATCAAGATCGGACTTCCGAGCCGTGACCAGTATATTGAAAACTACATCCAGACAATTAAGAACCTTTCCAAATTCGGTGTCAAGGTTATCTGCTATAATTTTATGCCGATCTTTGACTGGACGCGCACGGATTTATTTCATCCGGTAGGAGATGGTTCGACAGCACTTTATTATGAAGCAGGCAAGATCCATGATGATCCGAAGGAAATGGCAGACTATATTTTAAATAATTTACATGGAATGACATTTCCAGGCTGGGAGCCGGAACGTATGGAGAAACTGGACGAGCTCTTTGCAGCTTACAAGCCGGTGACAAAAGAAGTATTGTGGGAAAACTTAAAATATTTTCTTGAGGCGCTTATGCCGACCTGTAAAGAATGCGATATCAAAATGGCAATCCACATGGATGATCCGCCATGGGATATTTTCGGACTTCCGCGTCTTCTGACCTGTGAAGAAAATATTGACCGTTTCTTAAAGATGGTTGACAGCCCGTACAACTGTCTGACACTGTGCTCAGGGTCTTTGAATGCCGACCCGAGAAACAATGTGGCAGATATTGTCCGCAAGCATTGTGACCGCATTGCATTTGCGCACATCCGCAATGTAAAACATTTTCCGAATGGAGATTTTTCGGAGGCTTCTCATCGTGACTGTGATGGGGATACCGGAATCCTTGACATTTTAAAAGCATACCATGACTGCGGATTTGAGGGTTATATCCGTCCGGATCACGGACGTCACCTCTGGGGTGAAAAGCCGGGCAATGTTCGTCCGGGGTATGGCTTATACGACCGCGCACTGGGTATTATGTATATGCTCGGCGTGTGGGATATGCTCGATAAGCTGGATGGAAATAAATAAGTATAAAATATGCATAATTAGGGACTGCCGTATGGCAGTCCCTTGTATTATGGAAAAGTCCGTGGCATATGCCGCGGATTTTTGTATGCTTATCTCTGGTTATCAAAAGGGCATTATTTGCCAGTCAAAAAATCTGAAGTTACCTTTTGACACCTGAATCCGCATCAGTAAAAATCATGCGTTTCTTTTTCACGGGTCCGGAAGCTGCGTGGAGAGATGCCATATTCTTTCACAAACGCTTTGTAAAAAACAGAATAATCACAAAAGCCGCACTGTTCGGCAACTTCTTTCAATGGAAAGCCGGAATTGATCAGATTTTTAGATTCGATCAGTCTCCGCTGGGTAACGATTTTGTAAAAGCCGGTGTCAAGCTGCTTTTTAAAAAGCTGGCTTACTGTCGACTGGCTTACCATAAACTGCGCTGAAATAGATGCGAGGCTGAGGTCTTCGGATAAATGCAATTCAATGTAGTTGAGAATCTGGTCTAACAGGCCTGTATTCTCCGGTTTGGGGATGTCTGACTGCGGATGGTCGTTCATACGGTAAAACAGACAGAACAACTGCAGAAAAAGCCCCATGCGGTAGAGCTCGCTTCCAAGACGCATGGTGGAACCCTCGTACAACAGTGCAGCCAGAAGCTGGTCGATCTGGTTTAAGAGTGTTCCTTCCGGGCGGATGACATAGGGGAGCTGCTTTTGTGGTGCATATTGGGAGGAGCCTGTATCCGCAAAGAAGTTCTGCTTACAGGTCTCAAAAAAATCGTTGTTGATCCAGAGTACGGTTCTCTGATAGGGTTCCCGAAGCTGCTCTAAAAATAAAGGGCGGTGGCTGGTGCCGGGGGGAACGAGGATGATATCATTTTTGCGGATCTGGTAACGGGTGTTTCCAATGAGATATTGCAAGTTTCCACTGCGGCAGAAAAGAAGTTCGTAAAACTCGTGGCTGTGGAGGGTTACATAGTCTTTCGTGTAACTGGTATCCTCATGCACATCCAGATAGGGGCTGTCCATTTCCAGTTCCTGGTATCCGATCAATTCCCCACCGGCAGTCAGGATGCCATCGAGCGTGGAAATATACGGAGGCTTCATCGAATCCTTATGTTCCATTAAAAAACGTTTCATTTGGCTATATTTCATAAAAACTCCTGTTCTGATTTGTTATATTTATACAATCCTACAAATATTATAGCACAATAAATGTAAGATATGCAATGTATTTTAGTATAAATGCAATTTAAATTGCAATAAAGCAAATGTATCATAAGGATATCGGTTCTTGTGAAATGTACAGACACAAAACCAATGCGCGCGTACAAATACCAGAAGGAGAAAAATTTATGAATGAAAGAAATGTAAGACCCTTTTCAAAAAGGGATGAGATCGGATATGTGTTTGGAGATATGGCGGGCAGTTTTGTCAATTTATTTGTAGACGCATATTTTTTGACGTTTTGTACTTATGTGCTGGGAATCAGTCCGGCGTGGATGGGTTCCCTGTTCCTTGCAGCGAGACTCTGGGATGCAGTAAATGACCCGATCATGGGTTCTTTTCCGGACCGTTGGATGCTTGGAAAATCAGGAGATAAATTCAAACCGTGGATTAAAATTTTTATGATACCGCTAGCGTTGTCAGGTGTGCTTTGTTTTTCCAAAGTGCCGTTTGAAGGTGTTGCACTTCATGCGTGGGTCGCTTTTGTGTATGTCTTATATGGAATGAGCTATACCGGAACTTCCATGCCGTTTGGTGCGATGGCAAGTGTGGTCAGCACAGATCCGATTGACCGGAGTAAACTCTCAAGGGCAAGAAGTCTTGGCGGAACATTTGTGGGAATTGCAGCGTTATCCTTTGTGCCGGTAGTCTGTTTTGACAGCGAAAGCAACATTATCCCGGAAAGATTTACACTTCTGGCAGTTATTTTTGGAATTTTAAGTGTGGTCTGCTACTGCCTGCTGTTACATTTAACGACAGAGCGTGTGCGTGAGGAAAAGAAACAGAATACAGAAAAGTTCAATTATGGAAATGTGTTGAAAGCAGTCGTAAAAAATAGGCCACTGATCGGTGTCATGGTTGCAACCATTGGAAGTATGCTCTATATCACCGGTTCAAACCAGATTAGAAGTTATGTATTCAAAGAGTACTATGGAAATACCTCTGCAATGACTCTGCTTAGTCTTGCAAGTGTGCCGATCATTATCATCTGTTTCCCGCTTGTGCCAAAACTGGTTGCAAAGTTTGGAAAGAAAACGACATTGATGTTTGGCGTAATCAGCAGTACCGTGCTCAGTGTAATCATTTTTGCCGTAAAAATACCAAACGTTTATGTTTATTCGGTACTGAATGTACTGGCAATGATCGGACAGACCGTATTTACCATGCTGATCTGGGCGCTTGTCACAGACTGTCTGGATTACAGTGAGTGGAAGTTCCATGAGAGAAGTGATGGCTCGATGTATTCCCTTTATACGTTCAGCCGTAAAATCGGTTCCACCATTGCTTCCGCAGGTGTTTCCTTCGGACTCCAGGCGATCGGATATATTTCTGGAAATAATGTGGTGCAGTCAGATGCAACCATAAACAATATCTACATGTTAGTGGCATTGATCCCGGTGCTGACCTGTGTGCTGGAACTCATTGGTATCGGCGCAATCTTTAATCTGGATAAGGAACAGACCAAAGAAATGTATGCGGAATTAAAACAAAGACGTGAATAGTAAAGAGGAGATTAGATTGAAAAAAATTGATATTCATCTTCATCTGACATTACAGCAGTATCCGAAAACAGATACCATGTTCCTTTCCAGTGCGGCACAGATGCTGCCGCACTTAGAGGAACTTGGAATTGAACAGGGAATCGTGTTATCTTCCGGCGAACAGGAAAATGAGCAGATCCTGGTTGCAGCAAATGAGGAGTGTAAACGCATCTGTGAACAGTTCCCCAAGAAGTTCCACTGGATGTGCAATGTGGATGCAAAAAACCAGACAGATGTGTATAAACGGATCTTAGCCTGTAAAGAGAGCGGTGCGGTCGGAATCGGGGAACTGATGGTAAACCAGAGGCTGGATGCTCCATTTTTACAGAGTGTATTTGAGGTGGCAGAAGAATTAAAATTACCTGTTCTTTTTCACATGAGTCCGAAAGAGGGCTTTCAGTATGGGGTTGTGGACGGGCCGGGGCTCCCGCTGCTGGAGGAAAATTTAAAGCGTTATAAAGGATTAAAGTTCATCGGGCACAGTCAGCCATTCTGGCATGAAATTTCAAAAGATGCACCGGCGACCCCAAAGGAACGGATGAAATGGGGAGAGGGAGCTGTATGTCCCGGCGGCAGACTGCCATATCTGTTTGAAACCTATGAAAATTTATATGGAGATCTGTCCGCAAACAGTGGCGGATGTGCAATCATGCGTGACGAAGAATTTGGGCTGGCTTTTCTGGAAAAATATCAGGACCGGTTGCTGTTTGGAACAGATATGGCAAATTGTGAAATGACATTTCCGCTTGGAAACTGGCTGGATGAGCAGGAACACGCAGGAAGACTCAGCCGGAGTGCCTATGAAAAAATCTGCCGTACAAATGCAGAAAAATTATTTCACTTATAAGAAAAAAGAGGGATAGCCGAAAACATACCACATCCCTCAAAAACAGGAGGAAACATATGAGAACAAGAATATTACCTAGAATGTTAAATGATGAGGTGGAAGAATATCTTTCCAGAAATGACATTATCATTGTACCGGTCGGAACGGTAGAGATGCACGGGGGATTTCCACTGGATTCAGAAACCACCATCAGTGAGGCATTTGCACTGGAGATGGCAGAGGCGTGTGACGGGCTGGTATTGACAGGACTTCCGTATTTTTACGCAGGCGCAACGGCAAGCGGCAGGGGAACCGTCCAGGTGAGTGTGCGGGAAGGAATCGACTATTTGATGGCGGTGGCAAACAGCCTGTTGCGCCAGGGATTCAAACGCCAGATCTACATCAGTTTTCACGGCCCGGCACATATGACATGCAGTCCGATGGTGCGGGATTTCTTTGATGAGACCGGAGTGCCGATTTTATATATGGACCTCACCATGCAGATGATGAAAAATGCAAGGGATATTTTTACATCAATGGACAGTTTCCACGCAATTACAGTGGGAGCTTATCAGAAAATGAACCGATTAAGTGACGTGCCGCTCACAACGGAGTATGCGCATAACGAGCCGCAGTCCTGTGCCGGATTTGAGGATATTTTCGGACTGGCATATCAGAGTGCTGCGATCGGTTATTATTTTGGCGAGAAAAAAGACCACATGAGTACACCGGTCATTGCAGATGAAGCAGCGAGGGAAACACTTGCAAAAGAGGGTGTGGAAATCATTGAAAAATTGGTGGAGCGCATGGATATGAACCATATCGTAGCACAGATGAGGGAATTGGAGCATTATAACAGCGAAGTTGCAAAAAAATGCCCATGGGTTCCCTCTAACACTAAAACAGAGCGGTAGATTCTACTGCGGTTTCTGCGCATAAAGTTCCTTATATTCTTTGGGTGAGATGCCATACTCTTTTTTGAATGCACGAAAAAAACTGGTGTAATCTTTGAATCCGTACATCAGGTAGATTTTTGTGATATTTTCATTGCTGAGAATGGCATCCCTGCACATGGACAGCCTTTTTTTGGTAATATACTGATGGATGGAGATCCCGAAGTTATCCTTAAAAATATGGGAAATATGGTATTTGCTCACAAAAAAAGCTTTGGAGAGGCTGTCTAAGGAGAGATCCTCATCCAGATGGGACTCAATGTATTGCAGGATGCCGTCATACAGACCAGAGGCATCTTTGCGGGCTGCAGGATGTTCTGCCTCATAGACAGCCCGGTTGATGTGGAGCATCAGATCGTTCACGCAGAGCTCGATCTTGGCAGCTTTTCCAAAACGGTCCGCATGGATCTCCTCGATCAGCCGGAAAATCTTTGCGGAAAGCGCATTGAAAGCCACGACATCATAGTGATAAATAAAATGATGGGTATTCTGTGCATGTTCGATCAGATAAACATAGTCTTTGGACAATTCTTTCAGTTTCTGACAGTAATCCTGACTGATCCAGAAAACAAAACGCTGATAGGGAAGTGTTTCCCCCACACTGGACACATGGTGGTGAATACCCGGGGGAATGAAGACCATATCCCCCGGTTTCAGATGATGATGTTCCTTTTCAATGGAGATCGTTACATTTCCCTCCAGAAAAAAATAGAATTCATAGTAATCGTGGGTGTGATCTGTCACGCCATAAAAGTGGTTGTCATTATAATAGTAAATTTCAAAATCTTTGGACAGCATATACTGTCGTTCATTAAAAGGAGACTGTAACTGTCTGCGCATGGTAAAATCCTCTGAAATATTTCAAATATAAGGAAAAAGTGACGATCTGATATAAAAAATTTACCACAGAATCGCAATTTTTGCAATGTGAACAACAAGCAACTCTATTGGATGTCTTAAGGGGATTCACTTATAATAAACATATCAAAAAACGTTGAACAATGGAGAAAGGAAAAGCTATGGAATTAAGTACACTTGGTTTAAAAGACAGGGCACAGTGGGAAGCAAAGGGATATCAGCTTCCGCAGTTTGACCGTGCAGCAGTAACAGAGGCAACCAGAGAAAATCCGTGCTGGATTCACTTTGGTGCAGGAAATATTTTCCGTGCATTTCAGGCAAATGTAATGCAGAATATCTTAAACAGAGGGGAAATGGAAACAGGCCTGATCGTAGCGGAAGGTTTTGATTATGAGATCATTGAAAAAATGAACCGTCCGCATGATGATTATTCCATTCTTGTCACATTAAAGGCAGATGGAAGCGTCGAAAAAACAGTTGTCGGTTCTGTTGTGGAGTCCTGTATCCTCGATTCGGAAAACGAGGGCGAGTATGGCAGATTAAAAGAGATTTTCTGCAAACAGTCCTTGCAGATGGTATCCTTTACCATCACAGAAAAGGGATACAGTCTGGTAAACGGAAAAGGAGAACTGCTTCCGGCAGTCGCTGCCGATTTTGCAGCCGGCCCGGAGAAACCTGCAAGCTATATCGGAAAAGTTGCATCTCTTTTATACACACGTTTTAAAAACGGACAGCTTCCGATCGCCATGGTATCCATGGACAATTGCTCCCATAACGGGGATAAATTATATGCGGCAATCCATACATTTGCCGAAAAGTGGGCAGAAAACGGTCTGGCAGAGAAAGAGTTTGTAAGCTATGTTAATGACAGGGAAAAGGTTTCGTTCCCATGGTCTATGATCGATAAGATCACGCCGAGACCGGATGCTTCCGTGGAAGAGATCTTAAAGAAAGATGAGATCGATGGGCTTGATCCGGTCGTTACATCCAAAAACACCTATGTAGCTCCATTTGTGAATGCAGAGGAATGTGAATATTTAGTGATTGAGGACTGGTTCCCGAACGGACGCCCGGAGCTGGAAAAGGGCGGCATCATGTTTACCGACCGCGCAACCGTTGACAAGGTGGAAAAAATGAAAGTCTGCACCTGCTTGAATCCGCTTCACACGGCTCTTGCAGTGTTTGGCTGTCTGCTTGGCTACACAAAGATCTCCGATGAAATGAAAGATGCAGAGCTTCGGAAAATGGTGGAGAGAATCGGATATACCGAGGGACTTCCGGTCGTTGTGGATCCGGGTATCCTTGATCCGAAAGAGTTTATTGATACCGTGTTAAATGTCCGCATACCGAATCCATTTATGCCGGATACACCACAGCGTATTGCCACAGATACTTCACAGAAACTTGCAATCCGCTTTGGAGAGACCGTGAAAAATTATCTGGCATCTGAAGATAAGGATATCAAAAACTTAAAACTGATCCCACTGGTATTTGCGGGATGGATGCGGTATCTCATGGCAGTCGATGATAATGGTGAAAAATTTGAGTTAAGCCCGGATCCGCTGCTTGAGACCGTCTGTCCGGTTGTTGCCGGTATCCGGCTTGGTGATACAGATGTGGAAGAAACGATCCGGCCATTACTGACAAACCGTGCTATCTTTGGTGTGGATCTTTATGAGGCCGGTCTTGCCGGACTGACGGTGCAGTATTTTAAGGAACTGATCGCCGGGGTGGGCGCAGTGCGTGCTACTTTAAAGAAGTATGTATAGGCGCTGATTCTGATGCCAAACCATTTTTCCCTGCATATCTTATAGTACAGGATGTGAATTTCTGAAAAAAATATGCAGGAGGGAAAAATGCCAGATTTTAATGTGATAAAAATTGGATGTATTGTGGTGATCCTGCTTGTTTTACTGATTGCAGCAGTGATCATCACGGTAAAAAGAGAAAAAAGTAAGAGAAAAATACGCCGGATGTGTGATGCAGAGAAAATTCAGCTTCTGAATGAACTCGCAGAACCATTCGGCTTTTGTTATGTGCCGTGTGAAGATGTGTTCACGTCGAGGGAAGATGCGTGGCAGAGAAAACAGGGGTATGAGGCGCTTTACGACAGGGCAGCAGTGGGAGCAGGCATGGTGTTTGATGCACTGCCTATCTATTTTGATTATGCTGGCGAAACCTGGCTGATCGAATTCTGGAAGGGGCAGTATGGCATCAATACCGGAGGAGAGGTTGGCGTATATCATGCGGGAAAGGTCGTCCCGGAACGATATTACAGGATCGCCCATTTTGAGGCGGTGGAAGATCAGGATATGCCGTTTATCCAGTGCAGGCTAGACCGCAGGCGGAAAAAAGTTTATTTCCTGCAGAAGCGGCACTGGTGGCTGACCGGATTTGGGATGGGGACATTTTCGAGACCATCGGATCTGATATTGGTGACGACAATACGGTTTCAGAATGAATGCATGGCAGAAGCATTTTTTGAGGGATTAAAGCGGGCGAAAGGAAAAATACCGGGGAATAAATACCGGATCTGCCGTAATGAAGTTTATGTCAGAATGGATTTCTGTATGAAACACAAATTCTGTGCGTCCGTTTGGCGCTGCATGGTGCAGGCTTGGAACTGTTTCTGCTGTTTCCTTTACCGTCTGTTCACACATCCGTTTATTGCTACACCTGACCGTCTTTTATTTTTATACTATCAGCTTCCGTGGTGTTTGAAACATGCGTTTCGGATGCGGGGATGGAAGCATGGAAAATAAGAAAAGATATCCGCCCTTTTCCTGTCAGATGCGGATCGATAAAGCGCTTTCAGAAGCAGTCCATCTTCCGCTTAACAGTTGCAGCCGTTATATCATCATCAGCGACTGCCACCGGGGAGAGGGAGGGGCAAATGATAATTTCTTGAGAAACCAGCATCTGTATATGGCGGCGTTAAACTACTATATCGCGCATGGTTTCACCTATTTTGAACTCGGTGACGGGGAGGAATTGTGGGAAAACAGGCATCTTTCCCGCATTGAGGAGAGTCATCAGGATGTCTACTGCCGGTTTGAAACACTGCAGAAACAGTGCCGGATATACCGCATTTACGGAAATCACAATATGGAAATGAAAGGCATGTTAGGGGAAGCAATGATCTTAGATAACTGTGAGGGAGGCAGGGATATCTGCATGATCCACGGGCATCAGGCAGATTTTTTTAACTCAGTCTGCTGGAAATTATCCCGTTTTCTGGTGCGGTATTTCTGGAAACCGTTAGAGCGTTTTGGCGTCAGTGATCCGACGAGTGCGGCGCGGAATTATAAAAAGACCTTAAAATATGAAAAATGTTTAGATAACTGGACAAAAGAGCATGACTGCTATCTGGCGGCCGGACATTCCCACCGTCCAAGGCTGCCGGCAGACGGCAGTCTGTACCTGAATGCCGGGAGCTGCGTGCATCCGTATGGCATTACCGGAATTGAAATCACAGATATGCAGCTTACACTGGTGAAATGGAAGATGGCGACGAGACCGGATCTGTCGCTTTTTGTAGCGCGCGAAGTGCTGATAGGACCGGTTGGTATTACCTGAATTTAAAGTACTTATAAGTACAGGTAATGAAAAGTTGACATAATATAGAAAAATACAAAAATTTTTGATTCCATGGAACTAAAAATCGGAAAAATCATTTGACGGAAACTGCATTTATGATAATATATATTCATTATATGGATAGTATCGGGTGTTTTCTTACACGCGAAAGTAAGTGGAGGTTCAGAAGAAAATGATTAAAGTTGTGAAATTTGGCGGCAGCTCTCTTGCAAGTGCAGAACAGTTTGCAAAGGTTGGTAAAATTATCAACGCAGATAAAGAGAGAAGATATGTAGTTCCGAGTGCACCGGGAAAAAGAAATTCCAAAGATACCAAGGTTACTGATATGTTATACGCATGTTATGACCTGGTGGAGGCAGATGAAGATTTCCGTGTGCCGCTCATGAAGATCAAGGACCGCTATGACACAATTATCAATGGTCTGAATTTGAAATTATCGTTAGAAGATGAGTTCAAGAAAATCGCAGAGAATTTTAAAAATAAAGCCGGTGTGGATTACGCAGCTTCCCGTGGAGAATATTTAAATGGTATCATCATGGCGAATTACCTTGGCTATGAGTTTGTAGATGCTGCAGAAGTTATTTTCTTTGATAAAGAGGGAAACTTTGATGCAGAAAAGACAGATAAGGTACTCAGTAAACGTCTTGCAAAGATCGAGCGCGCAGTAATTCCAGGATTTTACGGTGCTAATCCGGACGGAAGTGTCCGCACATTTTCAAGAGGCGGTTCTGATATCACCGGATCTATCGTATCAAGAGCCGTACATGCAACCTGTTATGAGAACTGGACAGACGTATCCGGTTTCCTGGTTGCAGATCCAAGAATCATCGACCATCCGGAAACGATCAAGACGATCACTTACCGCGAGTTAAGAGAGCTTTCCTATATGGGAGCAAGCGTGCTGCATGAGGATGCGGTATTTCCGGTCCGCAAAGCCGGTATCCCGATCAACATCCGTAATACCAACGCGCCGGATGACGCAGGAACCTGGATTGTTGAGAGTACCTGCCACCAGTCAAAATACACGATCACAGGTATTGCCGGAAAGAAAGGTTTTGTTTCTGTCAATATTGATAAGGATATGATGAACTCCGAAGTTGGTTTTGGAAGAAAAGTATTATCCGCATTTGAGGAAAATGGAATCTCATTTGAGCATATGCCATCCGGTATCGATACAATGACGATCTTTGTTCATCAGCCGGAGTTTGAGGGCAAAGAGCAGTCCGTGATCTCCGCGATCCATCGCCTTGCAAAGCCGGACAGCATTGAGTTAGAGGGAGATCTGGCATTGATCGCAGTCGTTGGACGTGGTATGAAATCTACCCGTGGAACTGCGGGAAGAATTTTCTCCGCACTTGCACACGCAAACATCAATGTCAAGATGATCGATCAGGGATCTTCTGAACTGAATATTATCATTGGTGTCAGCAATGCAGATTTTGAAAATGCGATCCGTGCGATCTATGATATTTTTGTAGTGACCCAGTTATAAAAAAGAAACCTGCGGCGGAATTTTATTTCCGTCTGCAGGAGAGTATATGCAGCGTACAGTCCAAAATGCTGTGACACACAATGAAGGCGACACCGTATGGAATTCATTCATGCGATGCCGCCTTCTAAACTATTTCGTCCATGGGACTATACCTCAATTCGTCTGTATTTTTCTGAGCTTGTCTCAGATTCGTTTGTACTTCTCCGCTTTATCTTCAATCCGGATCTGTTATTCTTATGACTCCTGATATCGTATCATATCTGAGAATCTCGTCTGATACTGATTCATAAATCCTTTCTTAGGACCGTCATGTTTTCTTTCCTCTTTTGAATGAAAAAACGAATGCGCTTATGTTTTCGGTGGTCCGTACCTCTCTTTCTTAGTATCGTTTGGGGTAAATCGTTATCTTTCTGGTGGTTTGTACCTCTCTTTCTTAGTATCGTCTAGGGCAAATCATTATCCCTCTGGTGGTCTGTACCTTCCTTTCTGGCTGCTTCGTCTCTGCAACCGTTTTTGTTTTTCTTTCGTATCTCTTTTGTTATTTTGTAATTTGATTATAGTCATAAACCTAAATTTCGTCAACTTATTTTTCGCAAAATTTTATTTTTTGTATAAAGT
>OMBP01000876.1_pt1 | contig 15449 bp, 9 predicted proteins | sample 1644911 | NCBI WGS metagenome assembly OMBP01 (sample SAMEA103958122, study PRJEB25191) | human gut metagenome | biome: human-associated habitat [ENVO:00009003]; feature: intestine environment [ENVO:2100002]; material: feces | place: Germany | collected 2013/2015 | reverse complement strand
GCGGCCGGTCGGTGCGCTTGGATATTATCGCATACGATAAGCAGGGCAAGATTTATAATATAGAAGTCCAGCGCAAGGACGCAGGCGCTTTACCGAAGCGGGCGCGTTACAACAGTTCCATGATGGACGCCAATATTACAAGGCCGGGCGAAGGACTGGAAAATCTTCCTGAAACGTATGTGATCTTCATCACGGAAAACGACTATTTCCAGAGTGCATTGCCGCTCTACCATATTGACCGTACGGTTCGGGAATTGTCTGCACCGTTTCAGGACGAGGCACATATCATTTATGTGAACGGACAATATAGAGGCGAAGATCCGATTGGATCGGTTATGCACGATTTCTTCTGTGCAGATCCAAAAAGCATGAACAATGCAATTCTTGCCAATGAGGTGGCAAAATACAAAGATACAGACAAAGGAGTGAGCAGTATGTGCCGCATTATGGAAGAACTGACGAACGAAAGCCGTGAAGAAGGGCGCTTGGCAAACCTGCTTGAAAATGTCAAGAAGTTTATGGCTCGAGGAATGAGCTTTGACGAGGTGGCTGACACGCTGGAACTGAGCAAAGAGGACAGAGAGTTTGTACTGAGTAATCTTTAACGCGAGCTTGAGACTATGTGCAATTACAGCAAAGGTGTCTATAACGATGGTATGGAGAGAGGAAGGAATACAGGCATTGCGGGCGCTGCTGATATTCTCAAACGCATGGGGATGGACGCCGGCAAGATTGTTGAGCAGCTGATGCTCCAGTATGGTCTCGGCAGGGAAGAGGCAGCCGGGTATGTGCAGCGGGCAGAGCCGCAGTAAATCATTTCGTGCTATCAAAATGTAGCCAGGGCGGCGCCTGACGGGGACGCCGCCCTGGCTTTTTTGACATGACATATCGGTTAAAAACCGTTGACACTTCATGCACGCTATGGTAAGCTGCAAACACCCGCCTGGCCGGTTTTTATGTGCCTTGCTCCCTCTGTGAACGACAGCCTTAGTACGAGCCGTTACGGAGAGCAACTGACTCTTAATCAGTGGGTCCTGGGTTCGAGTCCCCGATGGTGCACCAAAAATAGCCTTACGGAAACGTAAGGCTATTTTCATAATGATTGCCGCTTTGTGTGAGTGCTTTCATTTGCCGCTGACTTCTGTCTAAGCCAGCGGCTCTTTTTATTTTTTAAGAGAAATTCAAGAACTTTTAGTGTAAGAGAAACGGTGGCATATATGCAGCTGCCAATAAAAGTAAGCAGCAAAATTATTTCCTGAAAACTCAAGCGTTCACCTCCCTCATAATTTGGAGGCGACAATCAAGAGTAAATTATATCAGAAGGGGAGAGGACTGTCAAAATAAGCTCTCCAAATCCTTAATGGCGGTTTGTTGGTACAATACCAATGAACCGCTTTTTTCATGCAAAAATTCCGGAAGCCCCAAAAGGCAACCGTTTATTATAGATTGTAGAATACAAAAAATGGAGGTATTTCCCATGAGCATCATTATCGGCATCGACCACGGTTACTACGCCATCAAAACAGCCCACTGCTCGTTCCCGGCAGGGCTGACAAGCTACGGAGAACACGAACCCTACACCCGCCAAGGACTCTTAGAGTTTGGCGGGTGCTTTTTTGTTTGTGGCTCCGGGCGGCAGCCTATCCAGCGGGACAAGACCATAAACGACAACTACTACCTGCTGACATTGGCAGCGATTGCAAAAGAAATCCGGCAGCGCGGCTTGCCGCCCGAATGCTCGGTGCGCATTGCGGCGGGTCTGCCGCTGACCAGTTTCGGACGCGACAAACCCAAGTTCAAAGATTATCTGCTGCGGAGCAAGCAGCCGGTGAACTACAAGTTCGAGGGCGTGGAGTACAGCATCACCATCGAAGAAGTTGCTGTCTTCCCTCAAGGCTACGCCGCCCTTATGACCGAAACCGGGCTGTTGCAGGACGAGCCATCAATGCTCCTCATGGATTTGGGCGGCTGGACAGTGGACCTTATGCGCATCGACAACGCCATCCCTGCGGCTGACACTGCGCACAGCTTGGAGCTCGGCATGATCCGCTGCGTAGATGACATCCGGGAGCAGGTGCGGCGCGAAACCGGGCTGTCCCTCACGGATGCCCAAATCGAAAATATGCTGGCAGGTCAGCCCTGCACGGTCAGCGATACGGTGCGCGACATTGTGAACCGGCAGGGTCGCAAGTACACAGAGCATCTGCTCTCTGCCACGATGGAAGCCGGCTTTGATTTGCACGCCATCCCCGCCGTGTTGCTGGGCGGCGGCGCATCGGTGGTGAGCCGCCACCTAAGCCCCAAGGACGGCCTTTGTAAGACGATTTTCCTGCTGGACGACAAGGTGAACGCGGTCGGATTCGAGCGCGCGTTGGCCGCCGTGTCGCGCCGTAAAAGCGAGGCATGAAACGCCCACAGTACGTTTTCCGTCCGAACCTTAGCGACCCGTAGCACCGCCGCGCATGGGCGTTGCTGCAGCAAGTGCCGTCAGCCAAACGCAAAGAGTTTCTGGTACAAGCCATTCTTGCGACGGAGCAGACAGATAGGCTGGAGAAAAGCATCCGTAAGGTGGTGCGGGAGGAATTGCAGGCAGTCAACATAACCGGCGCTGTTCCAAGCCCACTGTCAGAGAATGCTATACCAGACTCTGCGCTCGATTTCCTGAATTCACTGTAGGGGGTGATTCCAATGTTTTAATAATAGGTAGAAAAGCAGAAGGAAAAAGACTAACTATTAAAAGTCAAGCCCCAAAACAAAATTTTCGAGAGGAATTTTAAGGTGGTGAAAATTGGTATAGCAAACAAGAGCATCCGTTGTCGGATACTCGCTCCGTATAAAATCGCACGCTTAATAATCAGCTAAGAAGGCTTTCCCAGAACGCTGCATAGCAAAAATAAGCCTTACCAGCTTTTTAGCAGCATGAGAGATGGCAACATTGTAATGCTTTCCCTCAGAACGCTTCTTTTCAAGATAGGCCGAGAATGTAGGACACCAAAGGCAAACATATTTGGCGGCATTGAAAAGAGCATATCGCAAATATCTGGAGCCACGCTTTTCCATGTGAGCATAACAGTTTTGCAGTTGCCCTGACTGATATGTAGATGGAGAGAGTCCAGCAAAAGCCAGCAGCTTGTCTGCGCTTGCAAAGTTGGAAAAATCTCCAACTTCAGCAAGAATCATTGCACCCATATGTCGGCCAATACCGGGGATTGTAAAGATGGGAGAATCCATCTGAGATGTAATCTTGTCAATTGCGGATTCTACCTCAGAAATTTCTTTGTCCTGCTCGCGGATGAGAGCAATCGTGTGTTTCAACTCCATAGACTTAGCAGGCATTTTCGAGCCAATGGAGACCCCTGCGGCTACTTGGATTTCCGCGGTTTTAGACTTGGTATAACGACCTTTAGAGGCGGTGCAAAGAGTCTCAGCGAGTTCTTCAGTATTAGCGTTTGCGATATAGCTTGCACCCGGATAGTTGCTCAGCAGTGCGTATACAACAGCGATGTGCAGACTTGAGACCAGCTTTTCAAGCTCCGGAAACAGAATATTCACTAACCGCGCAACGGAGCTTTTCAGCTTGGCGCGCTCTTTTACCTTATCAAATCTGTATCTGGTTAGTGACTTTAGCTCTTCATTGTGGTATGCTGTATTTGAGTAGGACTTGAGGTCCACATCAGACATGAGCATCATTGCAATGGTACGCGCGTCTATCCGATCTGTTTTGGTTCTTCGCAGGCTGAGACTTTTCCGGTAGAGGTTCGTGTGCAGAGGGTTAATGACATAGGTTGCCAGGCCGCTGTCTAAAAGAAACCCCAGCAGATTGTAGCTGTAATGTCCTGTGGCTTCAAGCCCTACTTTTATTTTGCTTTCACCTTGGGAACAGCTTTGGATTCTTGAAAGAAGCGTCTCAAAACCGATGCGGTTATTGGCAATGGTAAATACATCTGCCAAGACCGTTCCTTCCGAGTTGAGGATAAAGCAATCGTGCTTGTCCTTTGCAACATCGATACCAACAAAAATCATTTCTTTTTACCTCCGGCGTTTTATTTTACAGTGCTGCTTAGAGCCACACCTCTTTGCTATGTAACCTCGTTCTATATAAACCGTCTGGCGGTATCTAACTGATTAACACTAAAAACAAAGAGCCGTGGTTGGAGCCTTTCCGAAACCGTCTTGCGGTAGGAGGTTTAAACCAATCCACAGCACCTTGTCTATTGTAGCATTTTGTCCTTGGAGAGGGACTCTAATAACTACTACTTTATAATACGAGGAGGTTTATACATTATGAACGGTAAAAAAATCTTGTTTGGTGCAGCCTATGACGGGCTGCTTTTGTTTTTGATGAGGGGCGCCTATTAAGCACCTTCGCAGATGCGACAAACATCCCCATAGGGAGTTGCGCCCTTGATCAAGTTCGTAGATATGTTCTCCGGCATCGGCGGTTTCCGCGAAGGACTGACCCGTGCCGGAGGCTTTACATGCGTAGGGCACTGCGAAATCGACAAATACGCCAACCGCAGTTACAACGCCCTGTTTGACACGAAGGGAGAGTGGTTCATTGAAGATGCCCGAAAAGCCGACCCCAGCACCATGCCGGACTTCCAGCTTCTCTGCGGCGGATTTCCTTGCCAGACTTTCAGCATTGCAGGCTCCCGAAAAGGATTCGGAGATCCGCGCGGCACTCTCTTCTTTGAACTGGCCCGCCTGGCTGAAGCCCGGAAGCCTCCGTATTTGCTTTTTGAGAACGTGGTGGGTCTCATCAATCATGACCACTGCAGGACGTTTGCGACAATCCTCAACACGCTGGACCGACTGGGGTATGGTGTGGAATGGCAATGTCTTAACAGCAAAGATTTCGGCGTTCCCCAATCAAGAAACCGCGTGTACATTGTCGGATATCTTGATGAGCGATGTAGAGGAAAAGTATTTCCTTTCACCGAAACAACAGGAGGTTCTCTTATTCAAACCCACGGCGGGCACCAAGGAGAGCGAGTCTACTCCCCCGAAGGATTAAGCTGTACGCTGGCTGCCAATCCGGGTGGCTTCGGTGGCAAAACCGGGCTGTACGAGGTGGGAGTGCCGATCAAGTGCGCCACCAAGACCGGCTACCAGATGGCACAGGTCGGTGACAGCATCGACCTGAGCTACGCCACAGTCAACAGTCGGCGCGGACGGGTTGGTAAAGAGATTGCGCATACACTTACAACGGGCTGCCAACAAGGCACTGTTGAAGTTCGCCCGGTCAAAAATCCCATCAAGTCCGACCTCGCCCGCAACACCGAACGCACCGGTAAGCCTGGCGCACCCATGCATACACTTACCACAAAAGACCGTCACGGTGTTCTGTACGAGGGTCGCATCCGCCGCCTGACACCGCGCGAATGTCTGCGGCTGCAGGGTTGGGCAGATGACCGCATCGACACGGTGCTTGCCATTCAAAGCGATAACCAAGCCTACAAACAGGCTGGCAACGGCGTGACGGTCCATGTGGTGGAAGCCATCGGCCGCCGCATTGCCAAGATGGATGCAGAACTGCGGGGTGAGGCTCTTGCCCCTTGATTTCCGCGACCAGTATTTTGGCTGTGAAATTGAACTGACCGGGATAAACCGCGCGACGGCAGCCCATGCGCTGGCCGACCTGTTTGGCACCCGTGCCGAGCATTCCGGCGGTGGCTATGATGCCTACCGCGTCAAAGATTTGGACGGTAAAGAGTGGAAAATCGTCCGGGACGGAAGTATTCATCCGGAAGGATATCGGCGCTCCTCTACTTCGGGCGAGTATAAAGTCGAGTTGAACTCCCCCAAACTGGAATACGCTGAGATGGAAAAGCTGCAGGAGGTTGTCCGTTCCTTACGCCACGCAGGCGGCATCGTAAACGACAGCTGCGGAATGCATGTCCACGTGGATGCAAGCAAGCACACACCGCAGAGCCTCAAAAATGTGCTGTCCATTATGTATTCCAAGGAAGACATTTTGTTTGCAGCCTTGAAAGTAAACCCCAGTCGAATCTCCAGCTACTGCCAGCCGGTGGATGAACCGATTCTGGAAGAAATCCGCAAGCTGCCCAGCGGTGCGAGTATGGATCAACTGAAAGACCGCTGGTATCGCGGGCGGGATGGGAGTGATTATCACTACCATTCGTCACGGTACAGGGCTTGTTATGGCAAGAAAGCGATTATGTATCCCACGTTCCAAACTTTAATTGTACAGCGACAAAAATTATAAAAACAGTCTGTTTTTCTCTACATAATAACTATATAATTTGAGTATTCCAGATATGATGGAGGTTGTTATTGTGGATGATGGAAATCGACTGACCGTGTATGAACTTGTGGAAAGAGTTATCCCTTGCATCATTGCAAAGCACTATAGCGAAAACTATATTCAAGGCTTTCGTTCGACGTTTAGGAACCTGTTAGCGTACTGCAATAAAAATGAAAAGAAATATTTTACAGCGGAATTGGCTCAGCAGTTCATGCTGGATTGCTACGGTGTGCAGCCGGGAACAGTAGAACGGCGATGCTCACGAGTTCACCGTGCAATGGATTTGTTGTCAGACTACCAACATTTCAACGCGGTTATGCTTCGGCGGAGGTTGAATCGAGAGTTCCCTGCAGGACTGCAAGAAGGTGCGGTCAACTACTTGCAAAAGCTATCTCTCCACGGACGCAGGGAGAATACGCTGCGCAGCCACAGAAATGTTCTTCTTCGCTTTACAGATTATTTGTTCAGCGTTGGAGTCACGGATTACAAATTACTTTCAGCAGATATTGTAAATCGATACGTCAAAGTTGTTTCGTGCAATTACAGCAATTCGGTTGTAAGGCTCCATTACAGTATCCTTTTACGCTTTTTTCAGTACCTTGCGCATAGCGGCTACAAGGAAACAGATTTGTCTTTGAAAATGATGCCAATTGTAAAAGTATCCGCTTCCGCGCGAATTCCTACAACATTAGATATTAGCCAAATCGAAAGTATCCTTGCATCTGTTGACCGTGAAAGTCCACAAGGGAAACGCGATTATGCAGTTTTAATGATTGCAGTAAAACTCGGCATTAGAACCAGCGATATACGTAATCTTCGCCCTGCCAATTTTAATTGGGAACAGCATTTGGTGTCTTTCACCCAAGTCAAAACAGGAGAGCCGATAACTTTACCACTTCCCACAGATGTTGGATGGGCTGTAATAGACTATCTGAAAAATGGAAGGCCTGTAAGCGATGCCCCGGAAATTTTTCTCCGCGCAGTCGCTCCATACGTCTCTCTGCAAAATTTTGACAACATTCTTATTAAGCATATGCGAAAAGCGGGCATTCCTTTGGATTCAATAAAGCACCACGGGCTTCACTCGCTTCGACACAGCCTCGCAACACATATGTTAGATGAAGGAATCCCCATTACCTCGATTCAGGGTGTATTAGGACACATAAATGCCGATTCTACTCAAAAATATATTGGTGTAAATGTACGTCAGCTTCGCAGCTGCGCATTGGAGGTGACTGATTAGTGTTTGAGGAAAAACTTCTTGAACCCCATTTTACCAGTGTGCTTGCACCATATATGCTGGATGTTGTGGAGCAAAAACGTGCCCTTGGCAATAAATACAACGCCGGTGTTGAGGCACTCAGTGCATTCGATGACTTTTGCAATGAGCAACAATTGCGTATACCTGCCATTTCGAAAGAACTGCTGCAAAAGTGGGAGAAAAAGAGACCTCACGAAAACGAAACCACGCAATGTTTTCGGATTTCGTATGTGCGAATTCTTTGTAAGTATTTGCACAGCAATGGCTATGATGCTCCATGTGCATTCCACCCTGCGCCTCATGTAAATAAATGTTTCGTTCCCTACATTTTTACGAAAGACGAAATCGAGAGATTGTTTTCTGCGGTAGATTGTACCAAAGAATCTTCAGAATCTCCACTACGACATTTAGTTATGCCGGTTCTGTTTCGCCTGCTTTATACATGTGGGCTGCGCGTGTCAGAGGCTCTGCACCTTAAGGTTGCAGATGTTGATTTGGATGCTGGAGTTTTAGCCATATACGGTGCAAAAGGAGACAAAGAACGGCTGGTAGGAATTTCGAACTCAATGCTTGCATACATGAAATCCTATCGCAGTAATCCATTAGTGGCAAATGCAAAAAGTATTTACTTTTTCCCTGCTCCTGATGGCGGATTCTATGATACAAGTACAATTTACGATATTTTTCGAAAATGCTTATTTGATGCCGGGATTCCACACCGAGGTCGAGGAAAAGGGCCTCGTCTCCATGATCTCAGGCATTCCTTTGCGGTCCACATTCTAAACAAATGGAGTTCCGAAGGGAAAGACATATATACCTGTTTGCCGATTCTCCGCACTGCTCTTGGGCATGACCGAATTACAACAACCGAAAAATACTTGAGGCTTGTCCCGGAAGCCTACATGGAAGTCACCGAACCATTCAATGACCGATTCCATACCATTACAGAGGTACTTTGCAATGAGGAATAGATGCAGCTACGCCGGTTTAGTCTCCGCATACTTTAGCGTGTATCTGGCAGGAACTAAAAATGTCAGTACAAATACAATTTACTCTTACCGGGACACCTTTGTTATTTTTCATGGCTACCTTGAAAAGTATTGTGGCTTTAAATTAGAGAAAATGCTTTTTAACGACCTTTCCCGCGAACTGATTCTTGAATTTCTACAATATCTTGAAACTGAACGCAAATACAGTATATCTTCTCGAAACCAACGACTTGCTGCGCTGAAGTCATTTGCAAAATATGTACAAATTGAATGCCCGGATGAAATGATTCTGTGTCAGCGCATTCTTTCAATTGACAGCAAAAAAGCAGCAAAGCCGACGGTTCAATATTTGAGTAACCAGCAAACCGATATTCTAATGGAACAGCCTGATATTTCCACGCCAAAAGGTCGCAGAGACTTGGCGATGATTCTTCTCCTTTACGATTCAGCTGCACGAGTGCAGGAACTTTGCGATTTAAGAATCTGCGATATCCGAATAGATTCACTACCGGTTGTACATTTATTAGGGAAGGGGCGAAAAAGTCGAGATGTTCCGCTTACCAAACCGTGTGCACAGGTATTGCGCCAATACATTTGTGAGAACCATCTTGATATACCAGAACGCCGCAATGACCAGCTGTTTACAAATCCGCAAGGGAAAAAGTTGACTCGCAGCGGTGTTTCCTACGTGCTAGCAAAATATATCCACAAAGCAAATACTGCGGTGGATTCATTTTTTCCGCAGATTACACCGCATTGTCTCCGGCATTCTAAAGCAATGCATCTTGTTGAGGCAGGCAAAAATCTCATTTATATTCGTGACTTTTTAGGGCACGAATCTATTGAGACAACACAGGTTTACGCAAAAGCTAATCCCGAAGCCCGGCGCAAGGCATTAGAAACAATGGACACGAGGATGAATACGCCTGCCATGCCGGATTGGAACGACGACCCTGACTTAAAGGCGTTTTTAAAGACCTTGTAGAAAATTATGCTGAGATTTCTGGTGAACAGTCTCGAAGTAACGTCTGTTCTAAAAGATTCTCAGCATAACTTTTTTCTGCGCATAAAAGGCGTTATGTTGAGCTCAACATAATGCGTGCAATATGCATTCTGTATTCTATCACGGTACAATCGAATGGCGGTTGTTCAACTCCACCCTGCACGCGGGCGAGGTCAAAGCCAATATTATTTTAGCTATGGCAATTTCCGCACAGGCAATTAACCAGAAGTACACGCAGTTCCGGAAAACGCCCATCGGGGATAACCCGGCGTTCACCTTCCGCACCTTTCTGCTGCGGCTGGGACTCATCGGTCCGGAGTACAAAAATGTGCGGATGCACCTGCTGAAGAACCTGCCCGGTGACAAGGCGTGGCGGCACGACAAGTCGCTGTATCCCAGCAATCAACCACGGCCCCGCACGGACGAGGCCAGATAGGAGAAGAAATGTCGAAAAAAGAATATTTTGCCTATGGTTCCAATCTGAATTTTGAGCAGATGGCTTACCGCTGCCCGGAGGCAACCGCCGTGGGTATCGCCAAGCTGGACGGCTATGAGCTGGCATTCCGGCGCGGCTTTCTGACGATTTTGCCCAAAGAGGGCGCAAGCGTCGAAGGGCTGATCTGGTCTATCACCGACCACGACGAATCTCAGCTTGACTGTTATGAAGGCTACCCGACATTCTATGACAAGGAGACCCTGACGGTCACGGATGCCGACGGCACACCGCACAAAATCATGGTTTACACGATGAACGCACCGTACCGCGACCAGTTGCTCCCGGTCAGCAGCCGCTACAATGCGGTTGTCATGCAGGGGTGTCTGGATGCGGGCATCTCTCCGCAGCAGTTCTATGATGCTGACGAAAAATACCGCAAAGCCTACAAGGCCAGAGCCGCGCCTGCCCCTAAGAAACACGCTCCCGAACGCTAACCAAGCCCGCTGCACCCCGCAGCGGGCTTTTTCTTTTGCAACAAAAGGAGAACCAGTATGAAAAACAAACACAGAATAAAGCAGGGCTTGTCGCTGCTGCTGGCGGGTGGGATTGCGCTCACAAATCTGGGCGCGGTCATGCCCGCCTTTGCAGAGGATGCCGCAGCCACGCCGGAGACAGCCGAAGCGGCCACACTGGAAAGTGCTGAAGCCAATGTCCCGATACCGAGTCTTTCGCAGATCACTGAAAATCTGTACGACGATCTGCCGGACGCGCCTACCGGCAGTTACCTTGGCAGCATGGGTCTGCCCGTGGCAACCGGCGAAACAAAAATCGGTATCTCCGCGTGGGTTTCTGACCTGTATGACGGCGTAGATGCCCATATGGATGCCGATGCGCTGAACGCAGATGAGAACACGGTCACAATCGGCAAAACTCCCGGTACAGATTATGCCATTGTTCCGCTGTTGGCGCAGGTCGAATACCCGGCAGACGGTGCGGTATCTGAAATCATACTGCCGGATGATGTAGAGCTTTTAAGCTATCTCTCCACCGATTATGAGCCTATCCCGGCAGACGAGCAGGAGCAGACTGAAATCCTGCACCAGACATACTCGGAGCAATCGGCGGCAGCCACCGGCCTGTATGTGAAAGCCTCTGCCGATTTTACGGCGCAGCTGGTCTATACGGATTCGGACGGCAGTTCGCAGTCAAAATCTATCCATGTACAGATCAGCGAGGATGCTGCACCCACACAGATGTATGCCGACACCGGCGATGACGGCATTGCCGCCTATGCTGCAGGACCGACTCCGCCGTATGCCACCGGCAAAATCACCAGTATTGCCAAGGAGGGCGGCACATGGCTGATTTGGTTCAACGGTCAGGAAGCCTACTGCTGCAGCCACGGCCTGAACGGCCAGCCCAAGGGCTGTCCCACCTACAGCTTCTCTCATGTGTCCCGCCTTGAACCCGGCCAGTATACCCCCGGCAACCACTATGCAAACCAGGTCAACATCTGGGGCGGTCTTGGTCAGCTGAGTCTGGATATGCTGGATGACCGTCCTGTTGTGGCAAGCCTTGAAGATGATCCTGAAGGCGGCGAAGAACAGCCGGACATCCTTGGCAGCCTTTACGATGAAACCCAGCAGTGGATCATGGAAAACTATCCCGACAGCTACGCGGCGCAGACCTATATTGCTGCTGCAGAAGAACTGGTAAACGGTACAGATGCACAGTCCGGGGAAAACGGCTACTACACCTACATCTATAACCCGCCCGCAGGGTATGCGTGGCAGGTTGTGGCACTGGTCGGTGAAGAAATTACGGGCGGCACTGAGATCCCGGACGTGCCGAGTGTTCCGGAACCGAAGTATTATTCCGCTGCATGGACAGCTCCCGCCCAGACTGCCGGCGGCAGCTTTGATCTGACATTCACTGTCAACACCGACAAGGTTCAGCTGAACACGCTGGAAAAGGTGGACGGGGCGGTCATTACCGTCACGCCCAGCCGGACCGGCGGCAGCGTGGATGGCGGCAGCTGGCAGATGAGTCCTGCCGGAGCGCAGACCATTACCACAAGCGGTCACACACAGGATGACAGTTTTCACCTCAACGGCGGCGATGGTTCTGCCACATGGACGGTTCACTACGAGGTGTCCAAGACCAGCACCAGCACGCTCAGCGGGCAGGAAGGACCGTTCACCAGCCAAGCCGAAGCAGACGCTGCTGCCGAAGCTGCCAAGAATACAGCCATCGGGCAGCTGCAGAACGAAGCGCAGGGCATGGTGGATGCCGCTATTGCCTCGGCGCGGGCGCAGCTTGCCAATATTACATTCAGCTATGACGAGGTCACCATCCCGCACGGTTTTGATTCAACGCCCGGTGCGCTGGGCAGCCACCAGACTATTACTGTTCCGGCTAATAGTTCCAATGACTATAAAATGCAGAACGATGAATGGTCGGTAAAGGTCAGCATCGACAAAATCGACAGCGAAACCAAGCAGCGCATCAAGGGCGATGCCGAGTTTAAGATTTTTGAGTGGGATGTGGTTCGGCAGTGCTATATCCCGTTTGGCGGATACAACCGGTACAAGGTCGAGCGCCAGAGCGATGGCACTTACAAGGTCATCAACCACAGCGACTATGCGGGCGGTTCGGACGATTTGTTTTACACCCAGCGCAACGAGGGCAAGTTCGTCATCGTGGAGAGCCGCGCACCCAGCGGGTACTACGGCGATTGGACGGATGTGACCAAACCCGGCACAGCCGGTTCCGTGCTGGGCAAGCGGGCGTATGCCATCGAAATCACCAAAGCATTGGACGGTCAGACGATTTGGCTGGGCAACGCCGATTATAACGCCGACATCACCACGACCAACAGCGGCGGCACGCTCATCGACACCGGCGAGGGCATCGTTACTATCACCTTTGGCATCCGCAATGCAGATAAGACCTACGCCACAGACCCCACGGGCATTGCCAACAACGAAGATTCCTACACCATGCACGCCAATGCCGACAAGATGCAGAATGACCGTGTCCTCGGCAATATTCTGCTGACAAAAGTGGACTTGGACGCCGCGCGGTATCTGATGGCGGGCAGCAACGGCGATACTACGCTGGAAGGCGCGGTATACGATCTGTACGCCGCTAACACGATTGAACACCCGGACGGTGTTTCGGGTGTGGTGGATTACTCCAAAATCACCGATGCCAACGGCACGCCCATCTGGCACACCACTGTCCTCACCAACGGCGGCTGGGATACCGATTACCTGCCCATTTTGCAGAAAGACCGGCTGGTAGCGTCTGCCAAAATCACAGACGGAAAGCTGGCTTTTGCCAACCTGTATATGGGCAGATATTACCTTGTGGAACGCGCCACAGGGCTGGTGCTGCCCATTGACGGAAACGGCAAGTTGTATGTTACCGGGAAGTATCCGCTTTTGAACAAAAAGCTCGAACGTACAGGCAAGTACAGCAGCCTTGCCACCAAGGGCGGCGAATACACCGACTACATCTACAAAAACCAGTATTCTGCTGTGTCCGAGAGCCGCAAGCTGAACGGCAGCAAGGCGTGGGATGGCTATTATCTATCCCACGCCAAAGGCTACCTCTGCGATGAGGTCAATCATTACAAAACCCTGTCCTATGCCGATGAATCCGCCTACCACATCCACGCCGAGCAGGAAAGCCAAGACGAAGTCCTCAAATCCGGCTTTAGTTTGCAGAAGTTGGTTTCGACCACAGGCCAGCCCTCCCCGGCACTGAAGCTGGAGGGTGCGGGCTTTACCGTTTACCGCATTTCCAAGTTAAGCAAGGCGGCGCATTTCAAGCAGAACCCGGATGGCAGCTACGATGCCGCCAGCGTCTTATCTGCCTACCGCAAGGATAACTACGATAATTTGACGCTCAAGTACGATTTCACCGCCGAAGGTCAGGCCATTGCCAATATGTTCGAGAGCAGCACCGATACGGTCAACGCCTATAACGCGACCTTGACCGCAGACGGCGACTACGCCAACGGCAGGGGCAACGGCTGGATGCCCACGGATCAACCCGCTGAGTATAGGCTGGGAGAAATGTTCACGAACGATGAGGGCGTTTTCCGCGTTGAGGGGCTGCCGTATGGGCAATACCTTATTGTCGAAACTACTATTCCGAAAGACGTATTCCAGTGTGATCCGTTCATCGTGACAGTGGACGCCAACAGCCCGCAGAGTCGATTCACGGTTCCGGCGGGCTGTGTCACTACAGCCACCAATAACTATATGACCTACAACGTGCTGGACGAGGAATTGGAGGGCTATTTGCAGCTTATCAAGACCGACACCGAAACCGGTAGGGCGGTCAAAATCGCAAACACCTCTTTTGCCTTGTACAAATTGGATGACAAGGGTAATAAGACCCGCATTTCCATGATCGACCCCGCCAGCGGCAGCGCCACCAAGAAAACGGATGTGTTCTACACCGATGCAGACGGTCTTATGAAAACACCCGAAAAACTGCCGCTGGGCAGATATTTGATTGAAGAACTGCAAGGCCCGGAAGGTTATTTCAACGATCCTGCCTACTCGGTGGAGTTTGAAATCAAGTCCGACCGTGTTTGGCAGGTCGTGGGCAATGCCACCAACGACATGGACGAGTACATCGTAACCGAGAAATACTGCAACCACGAAACGCTTGGTCACCTTACCATCCGAAAACAGGGCAATGTCTTGACCGACTACCAAGATGGACAGTTCATCTACACGCAGGACAACCTTGCTGGTGCGGTGTATGAAATCCATGCTGCAGCCGACATTGCCACACTAGACTGCCAAGGCACCTACTGGTACAAATCCGGCGATTTGGTAGCAACTGTTACCACTGGCGCGGAGGGGCAGGTGGATGAAGTGAAATTCAGCCCCACCCGCACACAGGCAACCTACGATTTCCTCACGGTCAACCATGATGGCACCAAAGGCGAAGTAACCGTGACCCTGCCGCTGGGTAAGTATACTGTTACCGAGGTAAAAGCACCTTACGGCTTTATCCTGACAAACCAGAGCTACACGGTCGAATTTGGCTGGGATAACCAGAAAAACGACATTGTGCTGGCAAAATCCATTGTCAGCCACGAGCAGGACGGCGACAAGGAATGTTCGTACAGCATTGTGAATGTCAAGGACGCCTCGGATGCCCACAAGATTGGACAGATTCTCGTGTTTGAAAATGCGCGGGTGCTGCCCACGCCCGAAAAGCCCGGCGATAAAGTCAGCAAAATCGGTGTAGGCATTTACAAGCAGGACCGTGAGGCGCTGACCTATCTGCCCGGTGCGGTGTATGAACTCTACACCGTGGATGACATTTATTCCGCAGACGGTACAAAGCTGCTGGACGCCGGTGCAAAGCTGAGCACCGGCAGCGCCACCAATGCCAACGGTTTCGCGTGGTTCGATGTGGATGTTCCCATCCGTTCTGAAAGCTATCCCGACTCCGGCAACAGCGGCAGATAC
>OMBP01000867.1_pt1 | contig 15517 bp, 15 predicted proteins | sample 1644911 | NCBI WGS metagenome assembly OMBP01 (sample SAMEA103958122, study PRJEB25191) | human gut metagenome | biome: human-associated habitat [ENVO:00009003]; feature: intestine environment [ENVO:2100002]; material: feces | place: Germany | collected 2013/2015 | reverse complement strand
TCTATTTTGTCTTTTAATCCATACATGCCGATATTGGTTTGTGCAGCTCTGCACGGCCCTTCGGCAATATCCGCCGCTATGGCAGCTTTAATTAAGCCTTTCTGCATAAGCCACACCGGCAAATACGCGTGGTCCGTGCCAATATCTGCCACAACGCAGTTTTGCGGCACCAAAGCCGCTATGGCTTCCAATCTTGCGCCTATATTCATAAACCCTCCGGTAATATTGTTGTTTACACAACTAAATTATAACATACCGGAGGGTTTTTATAACATTTTCAGTTCAATGTTTTTACAAATTTTTTAATGCTTGCACCAAGCGTCAGCAAAATAAAAATTACCAGCGCCATTACCTGCGGCCACATAATTTCCAGCCCGTTGCCTTTTAACAAAATGCCGCGCAAAATTTGCAAATAATATGTAAGCGGCAATAAATTTCCCAGGTAATAGAAAAAGTCAGGCATTGATTCACGCGGGAAAATAAATCCCGACAGCATAATGCTCGGCAGCAGCACAAATACGCCCATCTGTATGGCCTGCATCTGCGTTTTGGAGCAGCTGGAGATTAAAACACCCAGCGACAGCGACGCCGTAATAAACAGCGACGACAGAACATACAGCAAGGTAATGCTGCCGCGCACCGGCACGTTAAAAACTATAATACCCGCAAACAGCGCAATCGTTATCTGCGCATAGCCGACAAAAATATAAGGAATGATTTTGCCGAGTATCAATTCCCACGGGCGCAGCGGGCTTACAATAAGCTGCTCCATCGTGCCGTTTTCCTTTTCACGCACAATTGCCATGGAGGTTATCAGCACCATGGTCATTGTCAGCACAACGCCGATAATGCCCGGCACCATATAAAACGCCGTTACAAAATCCTGATTATACCAGGCGCGTACACGCACATCATACAGCGAAATCTGGCTGCTGTGCAGCCCGTATTTTTCCTGCAAAGCCTCCTGCGATTTTACATTGCCTATGGACTGCGCCGCCGCTATTGCCGAAGCCGCCGACTGGGAATCGGTAGCGTCTACAATAACCTGCACCGGCGTCTGCCTGTTATGCTTTAAGTTTTCTTCCAAATCGGGCGGAATAATTACGCCCACTTTGGCATCGCCTGCGTCGACCCTGCGGTTAACGTCTTCAAAACTGTCTTCTATGTAAATAAGGTCAAAATATTCGCTGGCGGTAAAGCTGTTTAAAAGCTCCCTGCTTTCGGCAGATAACGACTGGTCGAACACTGCCGTTTTTAAATGCTTTACGTCCGTATTAATGGCAAAGCCGTATATTATAAGCTGCACCACCGGCATAATCAGCAAAATTACCAGCGTCAGGCGGTCGCGCCGCATCTGGATAAATTCTTTTTTTAATAAAGCGAGCAGCCTGTTCATACTTTGCCACCGCCCTTTTTATCAAGATAGTACGAAAATACATCTTCCATTGTCGGTTCAATAATTTTATACTGCCAGTCCGAAACCAGCGGCAAATCCTGCGGGGCAACCAGCACACGCAGTTCGCGCCCGAAAATATAGGCATCTTCCACCGGAATACGCTTTTTTATTTCTTCACGCAGTTTAATGGAATCGTCACTGGCAATGCTTACCAGCGTGCCTTTAATGCTTTCTTTCAACTTTTTGGGGCTGCCTTCGGCAACCATTTTTCCGGCATCCAAAAATACCATTTCGTCGCAGTGTTCGGCTTCTTCCATAAAATGCGTCGTTACTACCATCGTAGTGCCGCCAATTGCCAGCGCGTGGATTATCTGCCAAAAGCTGCGGCGCGAAATGGGGTCAACGGCGCTCGTCGGTTCATCCAAAAACAGCAGCCTGGGTTTGTGCAGTATTGCGCAACCCAGTGCCAAACGCTGCTTTAAACCGCCGGAAAGATTGCCGGAAAACTCGTTGCGTTTGTCTTTAAGGTTCATCTGCTCAATCATTTCTTCAATGCGGGCATATTTTTCTTCACCTTTTAGCCCGTACATACCGGCATAAAAATCAAGGTTTTCAAACACCGTCATATCAAGATACAGGCTGAACTTCTGCGACATATAACCGATATTTTCCTTAACTTTTTCCGGTTCCTTCACAACATCGTAGCCAAGCACAATGCCGGTTCCTCCGGCCGGTTTTAAAATGCCGCACAGCATGCGGATGCTTGTTGATTTGCCGCTGCCGTTGGAACCAAGAAAGCCGTAAATTTCACCGCTGTAAACCTTAATGTTAAGCCTGTCCACCGCCGTAAAATCGCCGAATTTACAAGTTAAATCTTTAGTTTCTATTGCCAGTTCCCGTACCGTCATTTTATTAAAACATCCGCCACCATGCCCGGCTTAAAGATGCCCTCCTCATTCGGCAGCGCCACTTTAACGGCAAACACAAGGTTCGCGCGCTCACGCTTTGTTATGCTGTTGCGCGGGGTATACTCGGCGCTGTCGCTGATTTCCTTAATTTTACCGGTAAAAACCCTGTCCGGATAAGCGTCAATTTTTACACTGCACTCCTGCCCCACTTTAATAACGCCAAGCACATCGGAAGGCACGTAAACCCTTACCCAACAGTCACTTAAATCCACAACCGTAAGCACCGACATACCTGCGCTTACGTATTCACCCACTTCATAATTTTTTGTCAGTACAACGCCGTTTACAGGGCTGTATAAAGTCATATCGCCCAATGCTATTTTAGTATTTTCAAGTGCTGCTGCAGCACGCTGCATTTCACGGCGCTGCGCTTCAATTTCATCTTCACGATTGCCTTCAATCAAAAGCGCTTCCTGTTCACGTGCCGCTTTTAAACTGTTTTCGGCAACTACGTCTGCCGCTATTGCCTGGTCAAGCAGCTGGCGTGCAACGGCTCCGTCCTGATACAGTTTTTCGTAACGCAGGCGGTCAGTATGCGCCTGGTTATAATCTGCCAAAGCCGATTCTGTTTTAGCTGCCGCCTCGCGCAGTTCCTGCGGGCGCGCTCCCTTAATTAAATCGGTCAGCTGGGCCTGGGCTTTGGCTAAGCTTGCTTCATCTTCGGCAAGCTGCGCTTCAAGTTCACGCGTATCAAGCCTGGCAATTATCTGCCCGGCAGTTACGCTGTCGCCCTCTTTTACGGTACGTTCACGCAAATAGCCGCCCAGCCGCGGAGTCACATCGGCTTTTGTAGCTTCAACAGTCCCGGTAAGTATTTTGGCTTCTTCGCCCTGCAAATACAATTTATAGGCACCTGCTGCCAAAATAAGTATTACTGCAATAACGGCGGTAATAATTTTACGTTTTGTCATGGCCTTTTACCTCAATTCCGCGCAATAAAATATCTAAAACCTGCCGCAGATAGCTTTCGGTAAAACTTTCGTCCTGTTCTATAACCATGCTGTGCAGCGGCTTGGTTAAAAAATAAAGGTTAATGATAGAAATAAGCATCAAAAGCACTGTTTTTTCATCCAGTGTTTTCAAAAAAATTCCCTGCTTTTTGCCGCGCTCAATCATTTTAAGCAGCACGGCAGAATTGCTTTTGAACTTGTTTAAAACCACATCTTGAAATACCTGCGACGGCTTAATAACCTCGCGGTATATCAATTTAACATAGGCAGGCGGATACTTGTGAAAAATATCACTGATAGAACGTGTATAAATCCGCAACCCTTCACGCGGGTCTAATTTTTCATCACGCAAAACGCCTATAAATTCATCAAAATTATTTATCAATTCACGCAGAATTGCTTCATAAAGCCCCTGCTTACTGCCAAAGTAATACGAAATCATCGAACTGTTGGCACCTGCATCTGCCGCAATCTGCCTGATGCTGACCTTGTCATAACCATATTCTGCAAACAAACAGATAGCAGACATTATTAATTTTTCTCTTTTTCCTGTTTCGTTTTTCATATCATCACCGCTCTTTTCAATCAATCGTTTGATTAAATATTTCGGCATTTTTCTCTAAATTCCTGCCTGCACACAAAAATAAAACCGTATTTTTATAAATTATACTGATATAACAAAAAAGCCAAAATATAAATTTCAAATTATACTTTGGCTTTTTCGCAAATCACAATGCAAAGATTATACTGCGCGGCTCTATAAAAATGCTGCGGCTCCTCCGATTCCGTCCGGGCATAGCACCGGACTATCGAAGGATTTTACCATAAATTTAGCCGCCGCAGTTTTTACATCTCGCCTTACAGCATAATTCTTTGCTTGTTCTATAACAATATTAAGTTTTAAACACTAATACTTTTATAGTTTATTTATTGTAGATCAAATCTACAAGTTCCAGCGTCAGTTTGCAGGATTTTTCCATAGCGCCCAGCGGTAAAAATTCGCAGGTGGAGTGGAAGTTATGCCCTGCCGTAAAGTAGTTCGGTGTCAAAATGCCTTTGGTGGAAATAAACGAACCATCCGTACCGCCGCGCATTGCAAGCGTTATCGGCTTAATGCCGAGTTTTTCCATTGCCGTGTACAGATAATCAATGCAGTATTTGTTATCTTCCGTTACTGCATCGTTAATATTGCCGTAAGTATCGCTCATGGTGCAGGTAACTTCGGCACGCGGATACATAGCCTGCAATTTTTCGGCATTAGCGGCAATTTCCGCTTTGCGTTCTTCATAACGTTTTTTGTTATGGTCGCGGATGTCGAGCGTAACGGTGGCATAAGTATCATTGCTTACGATGCTCTTAACCCAAATATACCCTTCGGTGCCTTCCGTACATTCCGGGGTCTGCGTGCGGTCAAACATATTAACAAGGTCAACGGCAAGCAGTGTCGGGTTAATAAGCACGCCTTTAGCGCTCATCGGGTGCGCGCTTACGCCTTTAATTTTAACAATGGCGGTGCCGGCGTTAAAAGTCTGGTAAACAACTTCGCCAAGTTCGCAGCAATCAATGGTATAAGCAAATTTAACAGGGAATTTGCTAAAATCCATTTTTTTAGAGCCGCGCAGGCCAATTTCTTCATCCGGAACAAAAGCAACGTAAATATCGCCGTGATAACGTTTTTCGTTAACGATGGTTTCCAACGCAACCATAATGTTGGCAATGGCAGCTTTGTTATCTGCGCCAAGCACGCTGGTACCATCGGTAAATACAATATCTTCGCCAACGTATTTTTCAAGTTCCGGGTGTTCCGCCGTGCGAATCCAGATATCTTTTTCTTTGTTCAGGCATACATCGCCGCCCTGATAGTTTTTAACCACCTGCGGATGAATTTCCGGCGACATATTAATATCAATAGTATCAAGATGCGCGCACCAGCCAACGGCAGGCACTTCTTTGGTGCAGCCTTCCGGCAGATAAGCCGGCAGTTTGCCGGTAAGCACGGAATATTCGCTGATTTCAATGTCAACAAGGCCAAGCTCAGCCAAGTCCTGTTTTAACAGCTCTGCCAGTTTGCGCTGGCCTTCGCTTGAAGGTACATTGGCATTGGCCGCGTTGCTCTGGCTCGGTACTGCTACATAACGCAAAAATCTTTGTAATAATTTTTCCTGCATAATTTATTATGCCTCCTTAAATATTACATTCGCCGCGGATATACATAATCTGCCTGGAAGCCCAGAGGAATATCGAACCACCAGAAGAAGTAAAGCATGAAGGTTAAAGTTACAAGCAGCGTAATGGTATACGGCAGCATCATGGAGCTGAGCGTACCGATACCGGCTTCTTTAACGTATTTCTGGCAGTAGAGTATAATCAGCGGATAAAACGCGAACATAGGCGTTACAACGTTTACGGCACTGTCACTTACGCGGTAGGCAGCCTGTGTAAGTTCAGGCGCAATGCCTACTGCCATCAGCATAGGCACAAAAATAGGCGCCAGAATTGCCCATTTTGCAGATGCAGAAGTGATGATAAGGTTCAGCAGACCTACAAAAATTATAATGCCCAAAATTGTAATCTGCGGCGGCAAAGCCAGCGATTTTAAAAATTCTGCGCCAGATACCGCAAGCAGTACACCGATATTGGATGCGCCAAACGCATACAGGAATTGTGCTGCGAAGAAGTAGAATACAACCATCTGCACAAGGGTTTTAGTAATTTCTTCCATAGCGGCGGTAACATCTTTAGGAGAACGGAATTTGCCGCACAAAATGCCGTATACAAGGCCGACAGCAGCTGCAAAAATAAAAATTACTGCTACAATGGACTGCATAATAGGAGCCTGGAAGCTGGCAATTTCGCCGTTAGGCGCACGCAGCAGGGAATCTTCCGGATAAAGGGCTGCAAACAAACCGATAATCATTAAAATTAAAATGCCGGTAGCAATCATAAAAGCACGGTTTTCGCGCGGAGTAATATCGGTATTGTTTTCGTTGCCAAGGTCAAGGTCATCCGGCAGCGGATAAGTTCTCCACAGCCAGGGGTCAACTACTTTTTCGGTAACCCACCAGCAGGAAGCAATTACAAGGAAGGTAGAACCCAGCGCATAAAAATAATTGCAAAGTACGTTAACCTGATAAGTCGGGTCGATAATCTGCGCTGCGCTCTGCGTAAAGCCCTGAATTACAGGGTCGATTGCAGACGGGGTATAGTTGGCGGAAAAAGCACCGGCAATACCGGCAAAAGATGCCGCAACGCCGGAAAGCGGATGCTTGCCCGTTGCATAAAACATATATGCCGCAATCGGGATAATAATAACATAACCGGTATCCGGGCCAAGGTGGCTGACCATACCGGCAAGAATTACTACCGGAGTAATTAAAAATTTAGGTGTTACAGACAAGAGTTTTTTCAAACCCGTGTTAATGTAGCCGGAACCGTCGGCAATACCGATACCGAGAGTTGCCACAATAACCATTGTCAGCGGAGGAAAGTTAGCATAGTTGGTAACCATTTTGCTCATTAAAGTTACCAGTTCCGGGGTGCACATAGTCGAAACTGATTTGCGACAGAATTGCAGACACAACGCAAACAATTACAAATGCGCCGATGAACAAAACGGTAATATCCGGAATTTTATTGCCGACACGCTCAATCAGCCCCAGGATGCCTCCCATTTGTTCTTTTTTAGCAGATTTTTCCAAATAAAGCGCCTCCTTTATATTTTATGCCGCAAAAAATACTGTCCCCAAAGCGTGTTACCTTTGGGAACAGTACCAAGGGCAGCATATTATTATATACTAATAAATTTACAACGATGACAGCATATCGTCAACATATTTTTTAATTTTTTCAAGTTTTTTGCGTATATCTTTAACTTTTCCGCTGTCGCGTGCAACAACCTGCTCAATTTTGGCGCGGTGCTGCAAATAAGTGCGCTCCAGATTTTTAAGATAATCTTTAAGCGCTGCAACTTCCGGAACATCGCTGGCAACGGCAGCTTCCGTTACCTGCCATTCGCTGCCGCTGATGTTTACGCTGTCGCCATACTGCGGTATATAAGCAGCCGTACCGATACGGCGCTGCAATTCTCCAGCAAGTTCCATGGAAGCATCCACTTCGCCGTGCGTTACAAAAAATGCTTTCGGCTTCTGCGCCATTTTTCCGTACCAGTTTAAAAGCTGTTCCTTATCGGCATGAGCCGAAAAGCCCTTTAAATTGTAAATGCGCGCATTAACGCGGATATCCTCGCCCATAATTTTTACCTGGCGCACGCCTTCAATAAGTTTGCGCCCAAGGCAGCCGTCCGCCTGATAACCGGCTATGATAACGCTGCTGTCCTCACGCCAGAGGTTATGTTTTAAATGGTGCAGAATGCGTCCGGCGTCGCACATGCCGCTGGCAGACAAAATAATTTTAGTGCCGGGCATTTCATTAATCATGCGTGATTCCTGCGCCGTGGCTGTAAAATGCAGCTGCTTCATAGAAAGCAGGTGCCTGCCCTGCATTTCGTAAATGGCGCGCGCCTCATCGTCAAACTCCTGCGGGTTGCCAAGCACAATCTGCGTAGCTTTATTCGCCATCGGGCTGTCTATGTAAATAGGTATATCGCTGGAAATTTTTCCTTCGTGCGCCAGCTTTTGGAAATAATACAAAAGCACCTGCGTACGCCCAACGGCAAACGCCGGAATAATGATATTGCCGCCGCGCTCTGCCGTATCATTAACAATCTCGGCCAGTTCAGCAGCTTTATCGTAAACTTTATGTACACGGTTGCCGTAAGTGGATTCCGTTATGATAAAATCGGCGCCCTGAAGCTGTTCAGGGTCTTCCAGAATCGGCGCACCGGGCTGACCGACATCGCCGGTAAAAATAATTTTTGTTTTTTTGCCGTCTTCCTCGGCAAAAATTTCTGCAATGGCAGAACCGGCAATGTGCCCGGCTACTTTAAATTTGGCCTTAATGCCGGGAATAACGTCAAATTCTTCGTCAAAACCGCAAACCGCAAAATTTTTAAGCGCAGCATAGGCTTCATCAACCGTATAAAGCGGCTTAACGAATTTGCGCCCTGCACGCATTCCCTTACGGTTGGCAAATTCCGCATCCGATTCGTGAATATGCGCACTGTCCGGCAGTAAAATGCCGCATAACTCCAACGTGGTTTTTGTGCAGTACACCGGCCCTTTATAGCCCTGCGCAACCAGTTTCGGTATCAGGCCGCTGTGGTCGATATGCGCATGCGTTAAAACCATGGCGTCAATTTCACCGGGGTTAAAAACAAAATCACGCTCATTAAAAGCGTTTACAAGTTTAGAACCCTGAAACATACCGCAGTCAACCAGCACTTTCCTGCCGCCTATTTCTATAAGATAGCATGAACCGGTAACCATCCTTGTGGCACCCAAAAAAGTAATTTTCATCGTCACGCCTCCTTCGAATCCATATTAAGAATTCTTTTATATAATTCTACAAAAAAATATTATTCCCTGCCGTTTTAAAAACTGCCGCAAAGCAAAAAAATATTATGCCTGCTTACAAGCATAATATTTTCAAAAGTTTTTATTCTGTTTCAGCAATTCTTCGGCCGCTACCGCAGGGCATAAATTAGAACCAACCGCGTGGTATTTTTCGGAATAAATTCCATGGCAGTCGCTGCCGCCGGTACAAAATAAGCCGTAATCTGCCGCTGCCTGCAATACAATCTTTTGCCAGTAAGCATTATGCACCGGATGTTTAAGTTCTATACCCCATAAGCCTGCCCTTTTTAATTCCGGCAGTATTTCAAAATTGTTTTGCTGCCCCGGATGCGCCAGCACCGCTTTGCCGCCGCTTTCCGTTATTACTTTTACAGCGTCGGCGGCATTTACATATTTTATGCCAAAATCCCCCGGCCCGCCGCCGTGAAAAATTTTATGATAAACATTCCCGAATATTTTATCTTCCTGCCCGCTTTCAAATAAATAGCGGACTATGTGCTTTTTAAAAATATATTTATGGGCATATGGCAAAACGTCTGCTTCCGTTATTTTATACCCAAGTTTTTGCAGCACTTTTATTTTTTGCAGTGAATTTTCGTGCCGCGCTTCGGCAACGGGCCTGCATAAAGCGTTTATGGCTTCTGCACTTTTAAAACCGTAACCTAAAATATGCACCTTTTTGCCTGTTTCAGCATCGCATGCAGATATTTCCACACCCGGCAGTACAGTTATTCCGTACCTCCTGCCAAACGCAAGGCTTTCCTGCCAGCCTTCTGTTGTGTCATGTTCAGTAAATGCCAAAACCTTAATTCCAACAGCAGCAGCCTTTTGCAAAATACTCTCCCTGCTGTCGCTGCCGTCCGAAAATACTGAATGTATATGTAAATCCGCCTTCATTTCCGCACCTGTTTCCCATAGCTAACTTTATTTTTATCTTACAAATCTTTTTCCGTATCTGCAAGCTCCACAGGGCATTTTTTACCAAGGTTTTACTTTAGCGTATTTTGTTTGTTTTGTTTTTAATACTACTTTATTTTTACTTAACTTAGTGCAAAAAAAATACCGGAAACCGTATAAAGGCTTCCGGCATTATATTATTTACGTTCTATACTTGTTGTTCCGGTAGTTATAAGTTTTTCTATGGCCTCCTGCGGCCATAAATCGCACGGCCAGGTAAAGGTTTCCGATTTGCGCTTTTTAAAAATTCTGAACGGCTCGTCCGAGTTATCATACATATGCACAATATCGCACACGCCGATAAGTTCAGGCACCAGCCCCAGCGCTTTATGCCAGCGCGAAATAATCTTATCTTTCGGCACAGGATGCCCGCCCGACGCCACGCGTGAAAACACGCGGTACACATTAATTGCCGGGTCAACCGTTAAAACATAAATGCACCTTATAAAATAACCATGCTCTTTGGCGCGGTGCAGCAAATCAAGGTTGCGGCGTGTTGAAAGCACGGTTTCAAACGTAAAGCTCTGTTTTTGCGCCAATGCTTTTTCACGCAGGCCTTCGGCAATTTTGGCCGCTTCCAAATCTTCGCACAGCAAATTCTTTTTTATTTCGTCCGCATTAATATACGGCTGAATTATTTTGGCAAGCATGGTAACAGTTGTTTTGCCGCTGCCGTTGGGCCCGGCAAAAAGAATTATTTCCGGCTTTTTATCATTGTTCATCTTCATACACTTTTCTGCCGTCGGGATATTCAAGATATGCGCGGCGTTTTTCTTTATCGTAACGTGCCACAGGTATGCCAAGCAGTTTTTTCTTAACACGCTCAAGCATTACCGCATTGCGGAAGCGTACGGTAAGCTCATCCGTATTATCAGTTTTGCGCTGTAATAAATCCAGCACTTCCTGTTCAATTTCTTCCATTTTAACCTCCGCACTTATTAACCGCGGGTTTGCCCGCTGCCGTTAATAAGGAATTTATACGAAGTAAGTTCCGGCAAAGCCATAGGCCCGCGCGCATGCAGTTTCTGCGTACTGATGCCGATTTCCGCACCGAAGCCGAACTCAAATCCGTCCGTAAAACGTGTTGACGCGTTAATATATACCGCAGCCGCATCTACGCAGTCCTGGAATTTACGCGCCGCATTGTAATCTTCTGTTACAATGCATTCGGAATGTTTAGTACCGTATTTGGCAATATGTTCCAGCGTTTCGTCAATATTTTCCACAATTTTAACGGAAAGGCGCAAATCGCCGTATTCCGTTGCCCAGTCTTCTTCCGTTGCAGGCTGTACGCGTTCATCAAACTCCTGCGTTGCCGGGCAGCCAAAAACAGTTACGCCCGCTTTAAAATATTCGTCCAGCATCTGCGGCAAAAACTTACCTGCCACATCTTTATGCACCAAAAGCGTTTCCATGGCGTTGCAGACGGAAGGGCGCTGCACTTTGGCATTAAAGGCAATTTTGCGCGCCATAGCGCAGTCTGCCGCTGCATCCACGTAAGTATGGCATACACCGCTGCCGGTTTCAATAACGGGCACAGTGGCGTTTTGTACAACAGCCTTAATTAAGCCTGCGCCGCCACGCGGAATTACTACATCAACAAAATCGTTAAGTTTAATTAACGCCGTTACCGCAGCACGGTCGGCAGTATCAATAAACTGAATTGCCCCCTGCGGTATGCCTGCGGCTTCAGCGGCTTCGGTAAGCACGCCTGCAACCGCCATGTTAGACTGCATGGCTTCGCTGCCGCCCTTTAACACAACCGCATTGCCGGATTTTAAGCACAGGCCGATAGCGTCTGCCGTTACGTTTGGGCGTGCTTCATAAATAATGCCGATAACGCCGAGCGGCACACGTACTTTAGTAATTTTAAGCCCGTTGGCCAGCGTTTGCCCGCCTATAACATTGCCGACCGGGTCAGGCAAGGCCGCTACCTGGCGTAAGCCTTCCGCCATGCCTTCAATACGTTCGGGCGTAAGGCGCAGCCTGTCCTGCATGGATTCTTTCATGCCGTTTTCTCTGGCAGCCTGCATATCCCTGTCATTGGCTTCAATAATAAAATCCGTTTTTGCCAGAAGCGCATCCGCCATAGCCAGCAGCGCCTTGTTTTTTACAGCTGCCGATACTACGCCCAGTGCGCACGCAGCTTTATGAGCCGCTTCTGCTTTAGCTCTTACCAGTTCAAATGTAGTCATCATGTCAGCCTCCTAATTTAAAATTACCAAATCGTCGCGGTGAATTACTTCATCAAAATTCTTGTGGCCAAGAATTTTTTCTATATGGTATGTTTTGCAGCCCTTTATCTTCTGCAATTCATCAGAAGAATAGTGGCATAAACCCCTTGCCAGCTCAAAACCGTCCTGCGTAACAACGCTTACGGTGTTGCCTGCTTCAAAATCACCTTCCACGCCGCTTATGCCAGCCGGCAAAATGCTGCATCCGCCAGCTTTTTTAATTGCTTTTACGCAGCCGTCATCAACAATAATTTTGCCCATAATGCGCGCGCCAAACGCCAGCCAGCGTTTGCGGAACTGCAAACGGTTTTCTTTCGATGCAAACAGCGTGCCGATTTCCTCGCCGTTTAAAATACGCGCAATAACATCTTTTTCGCTGCCGCTGGCAATAACCATGTTAATGCCGGAGCTTGTGGCATTTTTGGCCGCCTGCAGCTTGGTAAACATGCCGCCCGTGCCAACGGAGCTGCCTGCACCGCCGGCTAATGCTTCTACCTCAGGTGTAATTTCTTCAATCTGGCTGATGAGTTTTGCTTCAGGATGCGTCTGCGGGTTAGCCGTATAAAGCCCTTCCACATCTGATAATATTATAACCAAATCAGCATCGGTAATTCCGGCAACCAGTGCCGACATATTATCGTTATCGCCTATTTTCAGTTCATCCAGCGCCACCACGTCATTTTCGTTAACAATGGGAATAACACCGTTTTTCAAAAGTTCCATAAAAGTGTTGCGCGCGTTGGTATAACGGTGGCGGTCGATGGCCTCCATACGCGTTAAAAGTACCTGCGCCACAATCTGCCCGTATTCGGCAAAGAACTTTTCGTAAGTGTGCATTAAAATGCCCTGCCCTATTGCGGCAGCAGCCTGCTTTCCGGGTATGGTACGCGGCTTTTCTGGCAGCCCCAGCCTGTCCACACCAACTGCAACCGCACCAGACGTTACCAGAATCATCTCGCGCCCCTGATTCTGCAAATCAGACATCTCCCGCGCAAGCCTGTCAATACGCCCAAAATCGCGTTTGCCGTTTTGATGGGTAATTGTGCTTGAACCTACCTTAACAACAACCCTTTTGGCTTTTTTTAAATCACTCCGCTGTAAAACCATACCCCTCACCCCATTTAATATTCTTTAAATTCAAATACCATGTCGCGTATACGCACAGTCTGTCCTTCGGTAATGCCTGCTTCCTTCAGGGCATCATCAATTTTCAGGCTTTTCCAGATAAGCTGGAAGCGGTACAACGCTTCATCATTGTCAAAATTCGTCATGGCAACAAGGCGCTCAATATTTTTGCCGCGCACCTCAAAATCAGTATCGTTGCCGGGCACTACTTCAAAGCTGTCCGGATCAATTTCTTCAATAAGCAGGTTTTCTTCTTCGTCTTCTTCCGGAACAAAATCCTGCAGCATTTCATAAGCCTTAAACATCAATGCCTGCAAACCATCGCCAGTTGCTGCCGATACCGGCATAATTTCAAAGCCTTTTTCTTCCACGTATTTTTTTACGCGCTCAAAATTCTCCCTGCCCTCGGGCAAGTCCATTTTATTGGCAACAACAAGCTGCTTACGGCGTGCCAGCTTGTCACTGTATTCCTTCAGTTCAAAATTAATTTTTTCAAAATCGTCAATCGGGTCGCGCCCATCCGTACCGGAAACATCAAGCACATGCAAAAGTACCTTTGTGCGTTCCACATGGCGCAAAAAGTCATATCCAAGGCCAACGCCCTGATGCGCGCCTTCAATAAGGCCCGGAATATCCGCCAGCACAAAGCTGCGTTCGGCGTCGATACGTACCACGCCAAGCACCGGGGTCAGCGTGGTAAAATGGTAAGCCGCAATTTCCGGCCTTGCTGCCGATACCTGCGCAATAATGCTTGATTTGCCTACGCTGGGATAGCCTACAAGCCCTACATCCGCCAGAAGTTTAAGCTCCAGCTTAACCCAGCGGTTTTCACCGGGTTCGCCTTTTTCGGCAAAAGTAGGCGCACGGTTGGTAGACGTTGCATAGCAGGCATTGCCTTTGCCGCCGCGCCCGCCTTTGGCAACAACGTATTCCTGCCCGTCCTCAATAAGGTCAGCCAGCCGTACACCGGTTGCGTCATCACGCACCAGCGTGCCCATAGGCACCTTTACAATAACATCATCCGCCCTGTGCCCGGTGCAGTTGCTGTTGCCGCCCTGTCCGCCGCGTTTTGCAACAAATTTGCGCTTATAGCGGAAGTCAATCAGCGTATTAAGGTTTTTATCGGCACGCAGAATAATGCTGCCGCCGCGTCCGCCGTTGCCGCCGTTAGGGCCGCCCTTTTCTACAAATTTTTCTCTGCGGAAGCTGCTCATGCCGTCGCCGCCGGCGCCTGCTTCCACATAAATTCTCGCTCTGTCAATAAACATTATAAAATCTCCTGTATCATATTTTAAGGCCTGTTAAAGCCATTTTATTATTATCTATTATTATACCCCATGCCGCCTCTTTAAAGCAAATCATTCGCCTTTCAGCCAGCCTGCCAAAAGCTGCGATGCGCACATGCCAAGTTTTTTATAGGTTGCTATGGTAGGGTGAATGCCGTCAAAATACGCAGCCTGCAATTCTCTGTCAGTTTCGCCAACAGCCTCCTGCAAATCAAGCAAAAATACTTTCCCGCCGAACTCAAGCTGCATACGGCGGCGCAAAAGCTCTGCCCTTGCGTTAAAATCGTCGTCAGCCGAAAACAGCGGCAGCACAAAAGCCAGCGGCCATTTTTTTGCCGCGCAAAACTCCGCCGCACGTTTCAAATCATCAATAACAAAGCCCTGCGGGCGTCCGTTTAAAATGTCGTTCGCTCCGCCCCAAAATAAAACAGCTTCAACCTGCTCAGGCAGATACATATTTTTCAGGCGGTACACAATATCGTCACAGCAATCGCCGCACACGCCGTAATTAAGCATGGTTACGCCGGTTTCTGCCTCAACTTCCGCAATCCATGATTCTTTAGGCCCATACGGAAAACCAAAAATTAAAGAATCGCCAAAACAGGCAACTGTACGCATAGTTTTTCTCCTTAAAAAATTTTTAACTCTTTTTATTTCTATCAAATTTTTCTCTTTTTTTCGATTAGCAATTTAAAAACTTTTGCATTTTCACTTTTCATGCTAATACCAGAAAACTTTAACAGTTTCTTCCAAATTCTTTTTGCAGCTCATTAATAAAACGCTCGGCAATGGGCGTAAATACCTGATGTTTCTTCCAGATAATAAACATATCCGTTGTCAGCTCCGGGTACAATGGGCGGAATACCAATCCGCTTTCACTGCTGGTATTAACCAGATGCTCAAAGGTTAATAAATAGCCCAGCCCTTCCCGCGTAAAAACAGAAGCATTGTACGACAGCCGGAATGAACCTTCCAACGTCAGTTCGTTAATGCGCTCGCCGCACCACAGCGGTAAATCGGCATGCCAGCCCTGCCCGGAGCAAAACAGCGGCAGCCCGAGCAAATCTTCAAAAGTAATGCAATCCTTCTGCGCCAGTGCACACCCGGCAGGCATTACCAGCCCCCAACGG
>OMBP01000827.1_pt1 | contig 16296 bp, 10 predicted proteins | sample 1644911 | NCBI WGS metagenome assembly OMBP01 (sample SAMEA103958122, study PRJEB25191) | human gut metagenome | biome: human-associated habitat [ENVO:00009003]; feature: intestine environment [ENVO:2100002]; material: feces | place: Germany | collected 2013/2015 | reverse complement strand
TGTGCTCCCGCCTGCTTATTTAATTCTAGCGACCAGTCAAGAAAACACCATCCTAACACATCACGGTCTCTTACAATGCCGTTATCCACTCGTTTCTGCGCCAACGAAATCTGTGTTCTTGCAGTCTCCCACAAGTCACGAAGCGCCTCCTTGTCTTTTGTCTGCTTATAATAATCCCACAAAGCAACAACATACAGAAGTGAATAATCAAACATACTCGTATCATCCACTTCCGGCTCCGGATCTAAGAATACACAGGCTCCAACCTGACCGTTTTCCATCGGTAAGGCCCCAAACAGATACAGACATCCTTTTACCATATCATTCATCTGATAAGTCTCGTAATTGGCAAGTGCCTGCAGACGAAGATCTCCCATCCAGAGTCTCTGGTCACGTTTTGGTCCATCCTCAAATACCTTCTGCATACAATCATGCAGCGTATTACAGGCAATGCGATCAAGCTGTTCCAATTCCTTATTCTCGCTATGATATGCGGATAAACGGCTATCATCTGCTGAAGACAACGCAACCGCTTTTGCCTCTTCAATAATCAGGTCAAATTTAGAGCTGACATCAAGCACTTCGATTTTCACGTAACGAAACGAATATCTTCTGGGCAGAAAATATTCTCCCGGGACAAGATCAATATGCACCTGTTCCTGCTGCACCCATGCCGAACAGATCCAGCCCTGATAATCTTCCACCCGTTCCTCGAATTCCTTTTTATTTTCTGCAAACGAGAAACGAAGCCATACCGGAGCATCCGGATGTGAACGAACATACCCCAACTTTAATTTTATGTGCCCCACAAGATGTCGACCAAAATCAATTTCAACTGAATCTCCCTTTTTAAGAGGCTTTAAAAAAGCTGCTATATCCAGAGGTTCAACCACCGTTTCTTTTACTTCCGGTAACAGCTGCAACGCTTTATCCAACAATTTTAAATTTTTCACCATAACTTTTTTCTCTCACTCTTACCACTTCAAGTACTCTTTTCCACAGAACGGGTCTACTGGATTCTTACCAGTAAATGCACTTCTTCCCATGATTTTTTCCACAACGCTTTCTATCACATACTCACTGTTAGAATATCCGTTGATATAGGTTTTGATCATCGGCACATCTATCAGATGATACGGATTTGCGAGGCTGATGAACATCACCGGACGTTCCGCAACAAACCACGGAACATTGTTTCCGTTTCCCCAGAATGTGTACCAGGAAAGACGATTGGTCACTTTATTGGAAGCATTCTCAACATTTCCTATATAGATAACGAGATCATAACTTTTCTTAAACGTCCCGACATCAAATTTTGCAGTCTCGAAATTCTCCGGTTCATATATCGTTACATCAAAGCCTTCTTTTACCAGTTTGCTTCGAAAACTCTCCAACACTCTCTCATTTGAAGGGAAATCTCCCATAATCTCAAGCAGTACTTTCTTCGTTTTCCGCGGACTCAGCGGCAAGATCTTCTGTGTATCCTTAACCAGCGTAACCGCAGCATTGGCACTTTCTTTCGCCCATGTGACATGTTCGTCCGAACGCATCACACGAAGTGCTTCTTCCGTCGGCACAATCTCACTCTTTGCTTTCTTATAAAGACCCAGCGCAGCCTTAGTTGCAAGAATTCTTGTGATTGCCTCGTCCAAACGCTGCTCCGACAGAATTCCCTGCCTGTATCCGTTTAACATATACCGATAATCTTCGTCCAGATCTTTATTAAAGAGGAACATATCACATCCGGCTTCAATTGCATAAGGCACCGCCTTCTCTCTTTCCATTGCACAGCTAAAACCAACCATGCAGGTAGAATCGGTAACAATCAATCCGTTAAATCCAAGCTTTTTACGAAGCAAGCCTTTTAACAGTTCCGGAGAAAGTGTTGCAGGAACTAACTTGTCCGGAAAATCCGGATTATAAGCTTTCTGGTATGCCGGCTGTGCAATATGACCGACCATCACCGTCTGCGCTCCCGCCTGAATCAGTCCGCTGTAAATCTTTCCGTAGGTTGCATCCCACTCCTCACAGGAGAGACTGTTCACACTGGTAAGAATATGCTGATCCACCTCATCGCAGCCATCTCCCGGAAAATGTTTAATTGCAACAAGTACATTTTCTTCTTTTGCAGCCTTTATATAATTAACACCACATGCTAAGACCCGATCCGGATCGTCACCATATGTACGCACATTAGTAATCGGATTTCTCCAGTTTCTATCAATATCAACCACTGGTGCAAACGCCCAGTTACATCCCACCGCTGCCCCCTCGCTGCAACTTACTTTTCCTAAACGATAGGCGTCCTCGGTATCTCCGGTTGCAGCTATCTGCATCTGTTTTCCGTACTGTGTTCCATCCGTTGCAATTCCACATCCACCATCCTCAAGATTAGCTCCGACCAAAAGTGGAATTTTACTATGTTCCTGAAGATAACGATGTGTTCTCTGCATCTCCTTAGCCTCACCGCACCGATACATGATTCCACCGATATGGTGTGAAAGCATAACATGTTCCAGATAATCTGCATCTCCTGAATATCCGATCGGTACAAATAACTGACCGATTTTTTCTTCTAACGTCATTGCTTTTTTTGTATTTTCAACCCACTCGATATCCTCTTTCACAAGAAAGAAGGGTGCCTTTGTCAAATTGATCATATTTCTGTCCTCCATTTGTTAAGCATCAGTTATTTAAGGTTGCATTCAGCAAAGACTGACGCTACATGTCAGGTTTTTTGTAAAAACTTGACGCAATTTATTTGCGTTTTCCGGTAAACACACGAATCAATAAATGTTCGTTACTCAGATAAATTAGGAACACTACAAGCAATAAAGCATTAATGATTGCCTGTATGGATGCATTTACTTCATTTGAGAATACCGCAAATGTGGAATTCAACATTGACATACATAAAGCTGCAAGTAAAAATCCAATCTTTTCATTGGTAAATCTGCTGATATAAGATCCAATAAACATTGGAAGAAATGCAGTAAACATAATACTGATAGATCCAAAGTTAAGCTGACCTCCATTGATGGTTGTATTTCTGGAAGCGTTTAAAAAGCCAACAATTCCCATCAGGCCACCGCAGATCACATAACAGGCAATTGCATTTGGAATTTCTTTAATTCCGGTATTAACTGCAACCTTCTGACCATTCTTAAGTGCGTTATAATCGTATCCGAATTTTGTATAATCAAAGAGTCCAATAATAATTACCAGTACCGCCACAATAATAATTGCTGCATAAAGCCAGTTTCCTGTAAAAGCAGTCATGGATGAATTCTGTACCTCTTTCATAACGTAACGACCTTCTGTAATTGTAAAAAGAATTCCTTCATAAATCAGTGTTACACCAAGAGACGTAATAATTGGTGGCAAATGTAAAACCACATACAAAACACCGGAAATCAGTCCAAGCAGCATACCAAATAAAATAGTAAGCATCAGCATTATCGGTGCACTGCCCTGACCTCCACCTAAAAACGAATATGTAATCTTTGCACCAATCACAGAGGAAAGCAATGCCATTGATCCCAAAGAAAAATCAAAACGTCCACTGTTAAGATTGATGGACAAAGCGATAGTTGTGATCATAACAATTGCAATATAGACAACAAAATTGTCAAAGCTTGTCATATTCATGATCATTGTTTTTCCTTTTGCCATACAAATACCCTGTAACAAAATAGCCACCAGTACCGGTATGGCAAGTGCTCCTGCTAAATTTTTTATACAAAGTCTGTTTTTACTTTTCATGTTATCTTCTCCTTTCTTTTTACAGGATAATTTTTCATACCCTCTCCCAATAGATGAAAGTAATAAATTCATCTATTGGGAGAGGGTGCGGCTTCTTTAAGAAGCCGCGACCAAATAATAAAAAACAAGTTAATTAGATGCAACCACCTCATTGATAGTATCAAAAGTAACTGTATCACCAATAATTTGATCCAATGTATCCCTACTGTAAATCGGGTTATCACCATTATCATTCTTGTAAAATTTATCAAATGTCTCACTATCTGTTGCTACCTGATAATTTTGGCTGAGTGACACAGCATTTCCCTGCGCATCACGAATTACATTCCCATTGATTGCATTCATCACTAATGCAAAAGCAGGTCCTACCGATGATGAATATTTTCCAGCAAGATATACAAGCTTTCCGTTTGTGATTGCCTCTCCATTACTCTTGGTAAAGGAATCAATATCAGAAAACTCAATACCTGCTGCATTCAACTGCTGTGTAAAGAATGTTGTTGCCATTCCGACAGAGATGAATGCTTCCGGAGCCGCCTGAATGGCTGCATTGATCTCGTCTGTTGTTGTATCACCATATCCCTGTAAATAAGATACGATCTTGATATCTCCTGAAATCTTTGACAAATCTATACCCTGATCAGCAAAAATCAAACCAACTACATCCTCTTCAGTTGTCGCTCCGCCATAAGAAAGTCCAAGTCCTGCAAGTACGCCGGCTGTACGATATACGTGCATTGGATTCGGAATAAATGCGCCATAGATTGCAGCAGTCTTAATGCCTTTATCTGCAAAGAACTTGCCCATTTCTACACCAGCTTCATACTCTGTATCCATACTCGGACCCACCTGTCCAAGAAAATATTCATCTGTTTTATATTTTTCAAACTGTTCCTGATCAAGTGTTCCTGCTGCAACTGCATAATAAATCTTGTTTTCCTCACATGTTTCAATCTGTAATGCACGATCATTGCTTGAAAAAGAAATGACTGCCTGATATCCCTGAGAAGCAAACTTCTCAATTGCAGATTTCTCACTTGCAGCATCCTTAAGTTCGTCTGTGTAAGTAAATGTTACACCATACTGATCCGCAATATAATTCTCATAGTAAGAACGGAATCCTAATGCTTCCTCACCACTGACATCTTGAACCAGAACACCAATCTTGACATCTCCTGTCGGCTTTTTTTCCTCCTGTCCATTTGAAACATTTGTATCATTTGTTGCATCCTTACTGTTTCCACATCCGGCCAGCATTGTCAGAGACATAGCTGCAACAAGACCAAAGCTTAACATTTTTTTCATTGTTCGTTTCATAAATTTCTTCCTCCCTGTTTTCTTTTAAAATTTATCTTTAACACACAATGTGTTAAATTCTTGTTTTATCGCGGTAAAGTCTGCGAACGATAGTTAACGCTTGCAACATATACTATAATCAGAAAAAACACTGCACTTACAATCTGCGTAATGCCATATCCCGATGTAGAATCAATGAGCAGATCCAAAATATTATTTAATACAATATAAGAGAATCCTCCAACAACTGCCGCGTAAATCTTTGATCTGGCACCACCTGAAATCGGCATTCCTCCAAATACAATTGCAACCATAATATTCATTCCAATATCCCCGGCTGTCGTTGTTGTAACAGATGGTGTATATACCAATGTCATAAATGCACCGATTCCTACTCCTACTCCCGCCAAAAGGAAGCCCAATATTGCATATGTGTTATATTTAATACCGGAAAGCTGCGCACAGATTGGGTTTCCACCTACAAATTTTTCTCTTCTTCCAAACTTTGTATAATCAAAAACAAATACACAGATCGCAACCCAGATTACCAGAACTCCAATCTTAAATGCCGAGTTATCCAGATGTTTTACAACCTCGCTTGGAATACTGATTCCACCAACCGCACCACCTTTTGTCGTAATAATCTGCGATGCAATCGCGGATAACACGGACATCATTGCTACCGTTGTAACAAACACCGGAATATGAAATATGGACGCAAGCACTGAATTGACCAGTGAGCAAACAATTCCTGCTAATAAAATCACGATAATCATCAACGCAAAATTTTCAGTTGCATTATAGGTAAGTACTCCCAGCGTGGCCGCAAAAAGCGTTGCGGCTCCCAGGCTGATATCAAATGAACCCAGTGTATAAATAAAAATTGCACCTGTTGCAACAATTGATAATACAATCCCTTCATTAAATACAATCTTAATATACATATCCAGACGATATCCTTTACTGCTTACAATTCCACAAAATACTGCAAGCAATACGACAAGTGCTACAAAAGGCAACGCACTTATCATCATTTTTTTATTTTTCGTCATTCTTTTTTGCCTCCTAAATCATATATTCAATAATCTGTGCATCAGAAAGAGTTTCGCTTCTCTCAAATTCCGCAGAGACCTCACCATTTTTCATAATTAGAATCCGATCACTCATTCCAATCAGTTCCGGTAATTCCTCACTGATCATAAGGATTGATTTTCCCTCATTTTTCAATCTCACCATAAGCTGGTACATTGCCTGTTTTACACCGATATCCACGCCTCGTGTCGGACAGTCCAGAATAAGGATTTCACTTCCACATCCAATCCATTTTCCAAATACGACCTTCTGCTTATTTCCTCCGGAAAGCTGTGATACTGACTGATCTCTTCCCGCACATTTGATGGACAATTCTTCAATCTGATGATTCACATATTTTTTTTCTCGATTTTTCAGAATCAGAAAATTATTGATCGCAAATTCACTCATTCCTGCAATTGAAATATTATCTTCAATACTTGCATTAAGACATAACGACTCAACATCTCTGTCCTTCGATACATAACCCACACGTTTCTTCATTGCAATTGCCGGACTGTCAATGATCGTTCCGTCTTCCACCGTAACGCTTCCCTCTTCCGGCTTTAATGCTCCAAAACAAACCTTTCCAAGAGAATGCATTCCGCAATGTGCCAATCCACCGATTCCAACGATTTCTCCTTTATGCACCTGAAATGAAATCCCTTTTAACCGGTCTTCATATACCAGATTTCTCACATCCAATGCCACTTCCGGCTGTGAACTTGCCTGAAAGTCACTTCGATAATAATCACCTTGCAGCTCTCTTCCGATCATGCTCGCGCGGATTGCTCCGGCCTCAAATTCTGCTTTTTCAAATGTCCGGATAATCTTGCCATCTCGAAGAACGGTCAACGTATCACAGACTTCCATAATTTCATCCAGATCATGCGAAATAAAAATCACTGATTTATTTTCTTTACGGAAGCGATTCATAATGTCATATAAAATTTCTCTTCCGTCATGTGATAATGCTGTACTCGTCTCATCGATTACCAGAATCTGAGGTTCTTTCATCACAACTTTAGCAATCTCTACAAGCTTTCTGGTTTGAAAATCAAGCTTCTGCATAAGCATTTCGCCTGTTACATCATTGACACCGATATTTTTCATCACCCTGGTCGCATCCGCATTCATTTTCTTACGATTAATCAGGCCGAACTTATTCTTATACTTTTCAGACTCCGCAAGGAAAATATTCTCAGCTACCGTAATCCCCGGTATTGTTCCGCTCTCCTGAACAATCATTCCAATTCCCTTGTGAAGTGCATCGATCATGCTAAGCGGCTTCCAGCTCTGTCCCTGAAATGTCATCGCACCGCTGTCACATTCCTGCATTCCTGCTACAATAGAAGTAACCGTTGACTTTCCCGATCCGTTTTCTCCAATGAGTCCTCTTATTTCTCCCGGATATACAGTCAGTGATACATCATTCAAAGCCACTGTACTTCCAAATTTCTTATTCATATTTGCAACTGTTAAAATTGGTTCACTCATTTTTATCACCTCGTCTTTATGCTTATTATAGATTTTTGTTAATTTTTATGTGATTTTGTTTTTTATCTGTTTCACTCATTTTTTTAATGTGTTTTTCTTTTTTCTATACGTTTACCTTAAATTTAGTCTCGCCTCTAAAAAATAGATTAAAAATCCTATGTTTTTATTGATTTTTGTATTGCATATATGTTTTAATCAATATAGTTACCTTTTTATATGAAATGGAGGAATTTTATGTCAGAGAACTACTATCTTATTTCCGATAACGATGTACACATGCCGATCCGGTGTACGATGCAGCGATTTGATCATATCCGCCAACAGATGCATGATTATTTTGAATTGTCCATGATTGTTTCCGGAAGCTGTACATTACAATTTGATGATCATATGTACAGTCTCAGGGAAGATGATATTTTTTGCATCAATCCACTTACACTTCATGAACTACATGGTGTCAATTGTGTCATCATAACCGTTCTGTTTAATCAAACATTATTTGAACAGATTCTGCCGGTTCCATCACATCCCCGCTTCTTCTGTATTAGTCCCATGTCGGATAATCAGGAAGCAATTGCACAATTACGCTCTCTGATTGCTCACATCATCAAAACAAATGTGGACAAAAAAGATGGCTACGAACTTCGCAACTGGTCATATATCTATAATGTTATGGATATTATGTACCTTCATTTCCGTGTAAAATTATCGACTGCAAATGAAAAGAAAAACCACAAATACGCTATCCGGATAGCAGAAATATCACAATTAATCCAACAGCGCTATACAGAAAACATAACCTTAAAAGAACTTGCCGATGAAGTTCATTTGTCCGTTCCCTATCTTTCAAAATTCTTCGTTGACTATTTTGGGATGAATTTTCTAAGCTACCTGAATCAATACCGCCTTATGCATGCGATGCAGGAACTTTCCATAACAGATAAAAATATTGATGAAGTAGCGATTGACAGCGGATTTCCTAATAGTCATGCCTTTGTAACTCTTTTAAAAAAAGAATATGGAATGCTGCCAAAAGAATATCGGCGCGAGCAAAAAAAAGAAAAGCAACAGACCTCTCAACAATTAGAACAACATAATTATATTGCAGGATTAAAGAAATATTTAAACGACAATACACATACCCACGTCGTATCCCCTATATCAAAAAAACAAATTGATTTCTCTGTAAATGGAAGTTCTTACGTATTGCTACATACATGGAAAAAAATGATGACAGTCGGTCGTGCCAGTGATGTGTTAATCTGTGATATTCAGGAAATGTTGACCAGATTTCAAAATAGGATTGGATTTGAATATATTAAATTATGCGGTATATTTTCAGATGATCTGCATGTGTACAATGAGAAAGCAAACGGTACACCTGTGTACAGTTTTACATATATTGATAAAATTCTTGATTTTGTAACCAAACTTCATCTTAATCCATGGATTCAACTTTCTTACATGCCGGAAAAGCTCGCCAAATATCCAAATAAACGCTTGTTTGGTTCTAATGTCAGCCAACCCCATTCCATTGCCGCATGGTGCCGGCTTGTTTCAGAGTTTCTGCAACATATCAGCAACCGCTATGGACTTGAGGTAATTCGCTCATGGAAATTCGGTCTTTGGAACCAGCCCAACACAAACATGGATCTTTTCGGATTTTCAAACGAAAAAGACTTCTTTCAGTTTTATAAGGAAACTTTCCTTTGCGTAAAAAATTTCTGTCCGGATATTGAATTTAGTCTTCCGCCGACTTACTACATCGTATCCGAAGGCTACGAAAACTGGTATCTGAACTTTCTGGAATGGTGTAAACAAAACGACTGCATCCCTGACAGTTTAAGTTTCACTTATTATGACACCAAACTGATTTCCAATAAAAATCATTCAAAAGAATCTTTCGGTTTCATATATGCCATGAGTTTATCGGAATCACCAGACGGACTCAAAGATTTTGTCATGCAGGTTCTCAGAGAACGACGCCGGCTAAATCTTGGTAAATTGCCAATCTACTTATCCGAATGGAATAATACACCAAGCCAACAGGATCTACTGAATGATACCTGCTTCAAATCCTGTTATATTGTCAAGAACATCCTTGAAAACTATGACCGTCTGGAAAGTTTTACTTATCAGGCGCTCACAGATCTTATGGCAGACAGTTCTTTACCAAATATGTTATTTTTCGGTGGACTTGGTCTTTTTACCGTAAATGGAATTCCAAAAGCCAGTTATTATGCCTACACACTTCTTCAACAATTGGGTGATCAGTTTCTTGGGCGTGGAGACGAATATTTTATCACCCGTGAAAATGATAGTTTTCAAGTCATGCTTTACAATTACAGGCATTTTAATTACTTATATGCGAATGGAGAACGTTTTGATATGACAGAAACAGACCGCTATACCGTTTTTGCTGATTCGGAACCGGTAATGATCTCCCTGTGTTTATCTGATATTCCACAGGGAAACTATAAGATTTCTGAAACCTATGTAAATCGAACGCATGGAAGTGCTTTCGATCAATGGGTTTCTATGGGTGCATTGGAACTTACTACACCTCAGGAAATTGATTGGTTAAAAAAATCATCCGTTCCTGGATTTCATCAGAAAATTGTGTCTGTCAACTCCGATGAAATCCTCGAACTGGATGTCACATTAGAATTGTTAGAGGTACGATTAATTCAAATTACACCTCTCCACTGACTTTTTCACAACTTATCAATGGAAAGCAGATCCGAAAATGTACCGGTGGGTATGGCTCGGCATCTCCAATCCCTGCACTTATGAATCCACCGGCATAAGCCGCATCAATTCCTGCAAGTGCATCTTCTACAACAAGACAATTTTCCGGCTTTTCCTCAACCATTTCCGCCGCTTTTATAAAAACCTCCGGATCCGGTTTTGACTTTGTAATGTTTGTTCCATCGCTGACCGCGTCAAAATATCCATCTAATCCAATTTGCTTTAAAATCTTCTTTGTATTCTTACTGCTTGATCCGATTGCAAGCTTGTAACCGCGCTGTCGCAAGGTGTCCAACGTATTTTTTACTTCATCCGAAAGATCCCTTGGAGACATCTTTTCCAATAGACGAACGTAACTTTCATTCTTTCTTGTAGCAAGCTGTTCTTTTTCTTCCTGTGTATAGCATCTTGATGCTCGCTCCAAAATGATATCAAGGCTTTCCATACGGCTTACACCCCTTAATCGTCCATTAATTTTCTCATCAAAATAGATTCCTTCTGCATCTGCCAATTCTTTCCACGCCTGATAGTGATAGTTATCTGTGAAACAAATGACCCCATCCAGGTCAAAAATAATAGCACGTATCGTATCCATAAAACACGCCTCCTTTTTCATTTGCTTCACCATAACAAAAATAAGGACAGCTTTTTAGCCTCTGATTAGACCAAAAAACTGTCCTTATTTGATATTTTTATTTTTGATGTGTTATGCGATAAGATCTCGGTGTCATACCAAATCTTTTTTTAAATTGCCTGAAAAAATAACTCTGATTCTCATATCCTACATCAAGTGAAATATCTTCGATTGACAGATCCGTTTCCTCAAGAAGTTTGACCGCAGCCTGAAATCGCCTCTGTTGCAGTAAATCCTGAAAATTTGCCCCTGTCTTTTGCTTGATCAGCTTACTTAATACGGTAACTGACTGATGTGTATCTGCTGCAATCTTTGTCAAATTTGCATTTTTACAATCACTGTTGATATATTCAAGAACCGACTGCACAATAGTCTCCTTGTAATCCATAGAAGAATTATGGCTCAAATTCTCCAAATGATTTAACAAATACAAAAAGACAAGTCCCATGGAATACTGATTGATAACATCTTCATTCATATATTCATAAAGCATGGATTCTATCATATTCTCCATCAGATTTTCAATCTGGGGATTCTCCTTTAAACGAAAAATCAGATAATGAGGAACCGGACTCTTCTGCCGGAATGCCCCTGCAATGAACTCCGCTAAAACATTTTTTTCCTGAAGCATTCCAAGCGGAATTTCAAAAAATTCCGGCAAAGCAATAAAATTGATTCCAATGTCTTCAAATTCAGCTCTGTGAATCGCATGTTCCACATACTGATTGAGCATCAGTAAATCTCCTTTATAAAGTGTTAATTCTTTTCCGTCAATTACATGTGTAATCTCCCCCTGTACCACATACATAAATTCCACATAATTATGCCGGTGCAACGGAAATTCCACAAATCTGCTGTGACGTCTTACAGTAATCAGTTTTCCCCTTCTGAGCAGTTTTTGACGATCAATCTCCTGTATGGACGCTTCGCTGTATAACTGTTCCTCAATCGCTGCCTGTCCTGCCTTATATTTACTTTCCTCTTCTGATATCTGCATAAGTTCATCAAGAAGTTGTTGTCTCATTCCTTCTTCTCCATTAAATACCCGGTCAAAGTCTGCATCACCAGATTTTGACTTAAAAGGGGGCATGATTCAAAGAATCATACCCCACTATTTACATGCCATTACCAATAAACAGCTTACTATTGATTTCTCAATGTCCTTCCCACAGAAACCGTATAATTAGATACAACCGTTGTCTTATCGGAAAGTGTTGTGGTTGCCTGTACAACAACGGAATTGATATTGACAGACATTCCTGAAGTAACGGAATAACTTGCGCCCGGTACACTCGATCCGGTGACGGTACAGTCTGCAATCACTCCGCCATCCATTCCCTGAATGCTCAGGCAGTTCTTTGCCAGATCCAGTGCCGTCTTACAGTTTACGGTAGATACGGTGCGATCTACACTGATCACTGGATTTGCCTGACTGTCGGTAACTTCCAGATATCCCGTAGTTGTAGCCAGTGATGTGCTCTGTCCATCACTTGGATAGAACTTCAGTTCCAGCAGATAAGTACCTGTCTGTGCCTTTGTCACAACATTTCCATTCAGTGAAACCGCAGAAATCGGAATTTCTGATCCACTGCCAATTGCTGCAGGTTCTGTTGAAGATCCGCCCTTTGACAGATCACTTCCATAATACTGTCCACCCTTACTGATCCTTACAGATGCAATATTCACATACCGATAGAATACGCCTCCGCGATACTCTGCCAGACGCAATGTTGTCACTTTTGATGCAAGCAGATCCGATGCAGATGCTCCAGAAGTAATTGCCAGATCAATGACCGGTTTGCTGATATCAACCTTATAGGAAGATGCTCCATTATAAGGAGGAGTCTGTACAACAACGGTAACATTAACGGATGCCTTATGTCCGTTCATTGTCAGGGTCAGGGTATAATTGTAAACACCTGCTGCTCTTCCGGATGCGTCAAATACCATACGGTCGGTTGCCGGATCATAGGTAGCCATAGATACTTTATTGGTACTGTTTTCTACGATCTGGTATGTCTCATTCTCGAGTTTTAGACTCTGTCCATACTGATCTCTTCCCTCAATATTGACATATTCCTTATAGCCTGCCGCATAAGCGTTTGACATGGTAATCTGCGTATTATCTGCAGACAATGTTGCAAGGTATGCCGGTTCCGCTACCGTAATCTCGTATACATAAGTGTATTCCTGCTTTGCATAGGTTGCGGTAACGATAATATTTGCGGTACCTGTCTTGATTGCTGTTGCATAAGCAACATTGTTCTTTCCAGGATTTACAAGCAATGTGTCCGGATCGGAAGACTCAAACTTGATGCTGTCATACTTCATCTCGGTATTGTCTGTATCCAAAGCCCGGAAATGTACATAATAATTGCTGCCGGATGCTACATTATGATTGTCCTTGTAACTGGATGCACTGTAATTTGGCACTGCTTCCGAAGAGGTAAGTGTAAGGTTTGTGTTGTTTGACACACTGGCTGCCTTACATACAAAGGTTCCGCTTCCGGTCAGTACCAGATTCGGATCGCTTGCACATTTATAAGTCAGTGTAACCGTTCCGGTATCCCCAACTCTGGTCATATAAATCTTATTATCCTTTGTACGGTAACCATTTGTAATCCGTTCCGTATAAGTAATATCTCCCGGATATGCTGTCTTGACATCAATTCCATTCGCATCAAGAATCTCGTATTCGATTGGTGTCTCTTTTCCGACGGTCACTTCTGTTGTCACAACTCTAAGGCTGACCGGTCTTCCCACGGATGCGGTAAAGTCATATGTTGACTGTCCATCGGTAACCGTATAGATTGCACCGTCTTTCAGCTGATTATAGGTTGTAAGAAATACCTGTGTTCCGTCATCGGAAAATACAGCCGACTTGATTTCCATCTTTGCACCTGCCTGGGTCCGGATAGAAAAATCTCCTGTTTTCACAAGATTTTTGGCATTTCCGGAATATACAGCCGCTACCTTGTTTGCTGCCATCTGTGCAATTCCGGTCATGGAAGTTGCGACAGTAATAACCTTGCTGTCGGAAACCACTTTATTTCCCGCTTTGGCCTGCACGGTGATGGTATAAGTACCTTCTTTTGCCGGAGTAAATGCACCGGTCTTTGTAATCATGGACGAAACATCATTTCCGTTTCCATCCACAGCGGTCCAGACATTGGTGCTGATGGCATTTGCCGGAGTAATACGGAACCGGAACTGATAGGTCTGTCCCACCTGATATTTCAAGACTCCGTTATCTACAATGGAAATTGTTTTCGGCAGTATTTTAATCTTGGCAGACTTTGTCTTGATCGTGCTCACGCACTTCTTCCCTTTGTAAACTTTTGCAGTTACAATTACGGTTTTATTCTTTGCGGCTGCCTTTCCCCGGGTGCGGATTGTCAGACTGTTTGCAGATGTCTTTCCGCTCACGGATGTCGTTGTTTTCTTCAGCTTTGCATAACTTTTTCCGGTGCCGGAAAGGCTCCATTTTACCCTCTGCCCTTTGGTAAGATTGGTTACGGTATATGTATACACACCCTTACCGGTGCTGTTTTCATAAAGAACCGTATAATTTTTTACAAATTTCGGTTTTGCTGCCGCATCTGCCTGTACTGGAAATACAGAAATAATCATTGCCAGCGCACACAATACAGCAATCAGTTTTTTGCTTTGCAAACGCATAATCTCTCCTCCTTATCTGGTTCACTCGCTACTTAAGAACAACGTCCTTTTGTCTTATATTAGCACACCCTCTGTGCTTTCGCAATTGTTCAGACAGAGGGTGTTTCTTAAGATTTTTTTAATCCAGGGCGATCGCTTCTTCTTCCCGTCTCCGGAGAATATCATATTCATCCGGTTCCATCCCCAGATCCACATAAAAGATCTGCTGCGGATGCGGACAGGATTCCATCGGCTCTCCCTTTTCATCCATCAGTCCCCGCACCGTAACGGTCACATTGCGTCCGTCCGGTTTCATCACTTCGATCTGTTCTCCGACAGAAAATTTATTCTTTTGTTCCACCCGGTACATTCCCTTTTCATTTTTCGGACCGACAATTCCCAGATAGGTATATCCCTTTTCATACGTGTTGTTATCGTAAATCTGTGTCTCCTCCGAAGGTTTTCCGTAGAAAAATCCCGTGGTAAACTGGCGGTATGTGCAGCTTTTGATCTGTTCGAGATACCATGGCATATTTTCCTGATATTTCTCCGGAGATTCCAGATAATCGTCAATCGCCTTACGGTAAGTACGCGCCACCGTTGCCACATAAAGTGCGGTCTTCATACGTCCCTCAATCTTAAAACTGTCAATTCCTGCTTCCAGAAGATCCGGAATATGCTCAATCATACACAGATCTTTGGAATTGAAAATATAGGTTCCGCGCTCATTCTCATATACCGGAAAATACTCACCCGGACGCTTCTCTTCAACCACAGAATATTTCCACCGGCACGGATGTGTACATGCCCCGCGGTTGGCATCCCTTCCTGTAAAATAATTGGACAGCAGACATCTTCCAGAATAGGAAATACACATAGCGCCATGTACAAATGTCTCTATCTCCAGATCATCGGAAATGTGTTCCCGGATCTGCCGGATCTCCCGCAGGGAAAGTTCTCTTGCCGTTACCACACGGGTAGCACCGAGTTTCTCCCAGAACTGAAATGTTCCGTAATTGGTGTTGTTTGCCTGTGTACTGATATGGCGGTCAATATCCGGGCATACTTCTCCGGCGATCGTAAAGATTGCCGGATCTGCAATGATCAGAGCATCCGGCCGGTCCGGCTTCATGTTCTGCAGTTCCGTAAGATATTCCCTCACACCGTCAAGATCATAATTATGTGCCAGAATATTTGCCGTCACATAAACTTTAACTCCCCGTGCATGTGCAAATGCAATTCCCTCTGCCATCTCTTCCATGGTAAAGTTTTTTGCCTTGGCTCTGAGTCCGAATGCCTCTCCCCCGATGTAGACCGCATCGGCTCCATAAATAACTGCAATTTTTAATACTTCCAGACTGCTTGCCGGAACAAGCAACTCATTCTTTCTCATCGTTTTCTACCTCTACTTTTGTACTGACTGTAATTCCATCTCCCACCGGCAGCACCGCTGTTACCAGATCTTTCCGGTGCGTTAACTCATACAAATATTCCCGCATCCGTTTGTAAATCGTCCGGTTTCTGCGGATCACCGCATAATGGGACTCAATAATGTCCCCATCCTGCAGCACATTATCCGAGACAAGTGTCCCTCCGGTTTTCAGCAGACGCAGAATATCCGGCATAAAATG
>OMBP01000816.1_pt1 | contig 16454 bp, 10 predicted proteins | sample 1644911 | NCBI WGS metagenome assembly OMBP01 (sample SAMEA103958122, study PRJEB25191) | human gut metagenome | biome: human-associated habitat [ENVO:00009003]; feature: intestine environment [ENVO:2100002]; material: feces | place: Germany | collected 2013/2015 | reverse complement strand
CTTTCCAAAAATGCGAACAGTAATATCAACCTGGCCAGCGTAGGAGGGGGAATCCCGCAGGAGACCGTGCGTATGGCAATCGCCATCGTCGGACTGCTTCCGATTCTGATCGTATTCCCATTCGTACAGAAATATTTTGTAAAAGGAATTTCTATTGGAGCTGTAAAAGGCTGAAAAAAATTGGGGGAAAGCAAATGAAAATAAAAGAGATGGAAACAGAAAAACTGATTTCGCTTCTCTGCGGCGATCAGTTTATGAATACAAAAGCGCTGTCGGAATACGATATTCCATCCCTGGAAATGAGCGATGGACCGATGGGGCTTCGCTATCAGAAAAAGGATAAGGATTCTCTTGGCATTAATCGAAGTGAACTGGCGACCTGTCTGCCGGCGGGAGTAGCAGTAGCGGCATCCTGGAACCCGGATGTAGCAGAGCAGGTAGGAACAATCATTGGATCAGAGGCGGCTGCGTACGGAGTGGATCTGGTGCTGGGACCGGCGGTTAATTTGGAACGGAATCCCCTCTGCGGAAGAAATGTGGAATATCTTTCCGAGGATCCGCTTCTTGCAGGAAGACTGGGAGGTGCCTATATCCGCGGCGTGCAGTCACAGCAGGTCGGCGCATGTATCAAGCACTTTGCTGCAAATAATCAGGAGACCGAACGGGAATATCTGAATGTAATCTGTGAGGAAGATGTCCTGCGGGATCTGTATTTAAAAGCATTTGAAATTGCAATCCGTGAGGGAAAACCGGCAGCGGTCATGACGAGCCTTTCGAAGATCAATGGAACATACTGTGCAGAAAACCGCTGGCTGTTCGATATTCTTCGAAAAGAATGGGGCTTTGACGGACTGGTCATGACGGACTGGTTCGGACTGGACGATCGGGTGAAATCGGCAGAGGCAGGACTGGATCTTGAAATGCCGGGAACGGATGGAAAAAGCACTGCTTATATGGTGGAGCAGTGGAAACAGGGCAGACTGGACGAACACGTGATCCGTGAGCGGGCAGAATGCATCATACGAAATGCGAGAAAGTGGAAGATTCCGAAAACGAAAAAGACAGAGGAAGAACGAGAGCTGCTTTTAAAAGAAAATCATGAAAAAGTCTGCGCAGCAGCAGAAGAAGCCATTGTTCTGCTGAAAAATAAAGAGGATATTCTGCCGCTGCAGCAGGGCAGAAAGCTGGCGGTTATTGGAGAATATGCGAGAGAACCTCTGTTTCAGGCGGAGGGCTCCGGAAAAGTAGAAGGAGCAGGAAAAGAAGACGCCTGGGAATGTGCAGAAAAATGGAACGGAGCAGATAATACACCGTTTGCGATGGGATATCGCAGGAACAATGTGGGAAGTGAAGCGGAGCAGCAAAAACTCCGGGATGAGGCGGTGAAAACAGCAGCGGATGCAGATGCGGTTCTGTTTTTCCTTGCTATGGATTTTGGTTTTGAAGGAGAAGGAAATGACCGTGTGCAGTATGAACTGCCGGAATACCAGGTGGCTCTTTTAAAAGAAATTGCTGCAGTTAATTCGAATGTAATTGCGGTTGTGATGAACGGCGGAGCCGTTGCCATGCCGTGGGCTGACGAAGTAAAGGCGATTCTGGAATGCTTCTACGGCGGTCAGGGGATTGGAAGAGCGATTGTGAAAGTGATAAGCGGAGAGGTGAATCCGTCCGGACATATGCCTGTGTCAGTTCCGGCGTTCCGGGAACAGATTATCTCGGATGAAAATTTTGCAGAGCAGACGGAGCAGGTGACGTACCGCGAGGGTATGTTTATGGGCTACCGAGGATACGAGACGAAAAAAATTCCGGTGCAGTTTCCGTTTGGATTCGGACTTTCGTATACAACATTTGAAATTACGGAGTGCAGCGTGGAGCAGGAGAAAATCACAGATTGTGAGAAAACAGTTCTGCGTGGAAAAATTAAAAATACGGGCAACAGAAAAGGGGCTCAGGTCGTTCAGCTCTATGTGAAAAATCCAAGAGCATGGAAAGCAAGGCCAGCCAGGGAACTTCGCGATTTTCAGAAAATCATACTGGAGGCGGGAGAAGAAAAAGAGTTTGTATTTTCCATTTCACGTGAACTGTTTGAACTCTACGATGAACGCGTTGATGAGCGGACGGTACCGCAGGGAATGTATGGACTTGAGCTTGGATTTTCAGTACAGGATATCCGTGCAGCACAGAAGATCGAAGTAACACCGGTTTTTCCAGTACCAAAACAGATCCAGGGATGGGATAAAACGGAGCGTCTGCTGGAAACGAAGGCTGGGGAACAGATTTTTGAAGAGCTGTATCGTAAAATTACAGAAAAAGCAGGAGGAATCTTCGCGCAGCGTCTGAAAGAAGAGAAAAATGTAAGAGAAATGCTTCTTTCTCAGCCCATTCGTATCGTTCACCTGATGATCTGGAATGAGATGACAGATTCAGAATTAATTGCTATATTGGAAAAGGTAAATCAAGAACTGTATCATGACTACCGGGAAAAGATGCGGAGTTTGGAGAAAAAATGAAAACAATAGAAGAAATGAAATCCTTTCCGGCGGCAAGAAAAAATTACAGACCGGAAAAGGTAGAAAAACTGTCGGAAGAACAGATGAAATGGTTCCGGGATGCGAAGTTTGGCATGTTTATTCACTGGGGAGTATATTCGATGCTCGGAAAAGGGGAATGGGTGCTGATGAATGAGCATCTGGATGTGCGGAAGTATGAGACACTGAAGGATGACTTTCTTGCAGAAAATTTTGATGCGGAACAGTGGGCCAAAAATGCAAAGGCAGCGGGGATGAAGTACATGGTGCTGACAACACGCCACCACGATGGCTTTTGCCTATTCGATTCGAAATGCAGTGATTTTACCGCAATGAAAGGAGCTGCACATCGGGATTTTGTTAAAGAATATGTGGAGGCGTGCCGGAAAGAAGGAATGAAAGTTGGCTTTTATTATTCTCCTCTCGACTGGCGCTTTCCAGGCTATTTCATGCCGGATCTTTACTGGGAGAGTGCAGAGGCACTGAAAAAACAGTGCCATGATCAGCTGATGGAGCTGATGAGTAATTATGGAAAGATTGATCTGCTCTGGTTCGACGGTGAGTGGCTTGCACTTGGAGGAATGGACTGGAATGGAGAAAGAGGCTGGTACAGGAAAGATGACTGGCAGACCAGTGAATATATGAGGGTCAATTATTTCTGGGAGTCGGAGAAACTGATAAATGAAATTCGACAGCTGCAGCCGGATATTATGATCAATAACCGCGGCGGCTGGGAAGGCGATTTCCATGTGCGGGAACGCAGAATCGACGGGATGCGGACGGACAAGCCGTGGGACAGCAACGACTGTATTGCGGATTCCTGGGGCTATATCCCGGGCAGACCAGTGCTGCCGCTGCGCCAGCTGATTCAGAATCTGGTTTCAATCGCCGTGCGGGACGGCAATTATCTGCTGAATATCGGCCCGGACGGAACGGGAAAAATGGATGAAGAGCAGGTAGAACGCCTGCGCCAGGCCGGAGAATGGCTTTCGAAATACGGCGAAACGCTGTACGGCCTGCGCGGCGGCCCTGTGATTGCGGACCGCTGGGGCGGAACGACGTACCGCGACAACATTGTTTATGTGCATATTCTGGAATGGGAAAAAGATCAGATCACGTTTGAAATTCCGGGGAATACAATGGAAAAATGGGAAGTGATTTCCGGCGGAAAAGCAAAACTGACGGAAGAAAACGGAACCTTTTCGATCTCCGTCCCGATTCCGGAGCGCGACAGCATTGATACCATTCTGAAACTTACCTTTGCAGAACCGATTGTATGGGAGGGCTGCAAAGGACGGGAAAATGATGTGTATGGACTTGCGGACGGTCTGAAAGAAGAATAGAGGATACAAAAAAACGGATCGAGTATCTGACTTTAAAATCAGATGTTCGATCCGTTTTTTGCGTGTAAATCGTATCAATCGCTTACTGTTCATTTTCATCCTTCGGCAGCCGCACGATCCGTACCTTGTCGACTCTCCGGTCTGCCATTTTCAGTACGGTTACGTCGAGGCCATCCGAGACGAAATGATCGCCTTCCTTTGGCACGCGCTCGAGGATCCCCATGATCCATCCGCTGACCGTAAAGACGTCAAATTCTTTGTCAATATCGAGCTCTTCATACACCTTGTCGATGCTTGCCGTTCCGGTCACGAGGTATTCGTTTTCGGAAACTTTCTGGATTTCCTGTACAACCGCATCATGCTCATCCCAGATTTCGCCGACGAGCTCTTCGAGGATATCTTCCATGGTGATGATACCGTCGGTGCCGCCGAATTCATCAATGATAATGGCAATATGCGATTTCTTCGCCTGCATTTTTTTCAGCAGCGGGCCGACCTTCGTATTCTCGGTTACAAAGAGCGCCGGGCGGATGATGCTGCTTAGCGGTTTGTTGGTGTGGTAAATGTGGTTGTGGAAATCCTTCTGATACACAATTCCCACAATGTGGTCGATATCATCATCATACACCGGCAGCCGGGAAAATCCGGTGTCGGAGAAAGTCTTAGCGATCTCGGATTTCGTCGCATCGAGCGGAATGCCGATGACGTTGACACGCGGAGTAAAGATCTCTGCGGCCTCCATCTCCATGAAGCCGATTGCATTCTGAATCAGATCGCCTTCCTGATCGTCGATGTCGCCCTCCTGGGTCGCCTCCTCGACGATGGTCATCAGTTCCTCATCGGTGATGCCGTGGTTTTCCGAGGATTTGAAGATGCGGGAGAGCAGCTTCTTCCACTGGGAAAAGAAAAACGTCACCGGGGTCAGCACGATCATCAGAATGTGGAGAAACGGTGCGGAAAATTTGGCGATCGTCTCCGGGGATTCTTTTGCAATGCTTTTCGGGGAAACTTCGCCGAAGATCAGGACCACGATAGTGGTTACGATCGTGGAAACCGTCGCACCGGAGTCGCCGCCGAGAAGCTTGATAAAAAGCACCGTGGCAAGGGAGCTGAGTCCGATGTTGACGATGTTGTTGCCGACGAGAATCGTGGAGAGCAGCTTGTCAAAGTTCTCCAGCAGCTTTAACACCAGTTCCGCCCGCTTGTCGCCTTTTTCTGCCATATTTTTCATGCGGATGCGGTTCAGCGAGGTGAAAGAAGTCTCCGTCGCCGAAAAGTAGGCTGAGAGCATGACGCAGATAAGAATGATGATGAGTGACACAATGTCGCTGTTCATTTGTTTTTCCTTTCTTAGGAAACCGGGACACGATGCAAAAAATGTACAAAAAGACATAACCTATCTTGAATCTGGCGGAATCAAAGATAGATTATGTCTCCGTTTATCAAATGATGAAAATAAAGCATCGTCGAGGCATACTGCCTGAGTCGTCCATGTTTCTGTAATCCTTTCGTTGATCAGTAATCCCTTTTATTGTACGGTATGTGGGAATAATTGTCAATAAGGCATGCGAAAATCACAGGAAATACGAAACCGCATTGTTGTAGCTGATATTTTCCACCATCTCTTTCAAAAACTCCAGGTTTGCCGGGTACTCCCCGTTTTCCACCCAGTTTCCGATTTGATTGCAGAGAATCCGGCGGAAATATTCGTGGCGCGGGAAGGAGAGGAAGCTGCGGGAGTCGGTCAGCATGCCGATGAAGGTGGAGAGCATGCCGATGCTGGAAAGCGTCGCAAGCTGGGATTCCATGCCGTATTTGTGATCGTTGAACCACCATGCGGTACCGAACTGCACTTTTGAGCGGATGCTAGGCGCAGCAAAGTTTCCGGCCATGCTTGCAAGCATCGGGTTGTCGCCCGGGTTCAGGGAGTAGAGCACGGTTTTCGGCAGTGCGTCATCCTCGTCCATATCGTTTAAGAAAGCACCGAGCATCGGGGCAAAGGCGAAATCGTTCATGCTGTCAAAACCGGTATCGGCACCAAGTGCACGGAACATCCGCTTCGAGTTGTTGCGGAGCGCTTTGATATGAAGCTGCATGGCGATATTGTGCTTGTGATACAGCCATCCGAGGTTCGTCAGAAGGAAGCCCTTGTACATGCCGAGCTCTTTTTCAGTGAGAGCACCGCCGTTCATGCGATTTTCAAATACGGCATTCGCCTCAGCAGCCGTGCATGGCACATAGAAGCAGCCCTCGAGGCTGTGGTCGCTAACAACGCAGCCGGCGGAGAGGAAGAAGTCGAGGCGGCAGGAGAGGGCACGCACCATATCCTCCGCGGATGCAATCGTCCTGCCGGCGGCAGCGGCAAGCTTTTCCACGTATTCCGGGAAATCCGGCTTCTCGAGATGAACGGCGCGGTCCGGGCGGAAGGACGGCAGAACGCGGCAGGCAAAGTCTTCCTTCTGTAATGCCAGATGGCAGTGCAGATCATCTACAGGATCGTCGGTGGTGCACAGATGCGACACATGCTGGTTCAGAATCAGATTGCGCACGGTAAACTCCTTCGTCTGCAGTTTTGCATTCGCCTCATCCCAGATCTCCTTCGCTGCTGCGCGGGAGAGCGGTGTCGTGATGTCGAAGTACCGCTGCAGCTCCAGATGTGTCCAGTGGTATAAAGGATTGCCGATCGCGTTCTCAATCGTCTCGGCAAACGCCAGATATTTGTCGTAATCATCGGCGTTTCCGGTGATCAGATCTTCCGAAAAGCCCATCGCACGCATGGCACGCCATTTATAATGATCCCCGCCGAGCCAGACGCGTGTCAGATTCTCCATCTGGCGGTCTTCGAGAATCTCCTGCGGATTCAGATGGTTGTGATAGTCAAAAATGGGCATTTTTTCAGCTGCCTCGTGGTACAGCGTTTTCGCCGTATCGGTCTGCAGCAGAAAGTCAGCGTCCATAAAAGGTTTCATATGGAAATACCTCCCTTTTAGAATTGAGCAGTCAGCGCAGCAAGCGTATCTGCCACAGCGCCAGTTCCCTGAAGCATCGAGACAAAAGCATTCAGCACACGGTCAGAAAGTCCGGCGGAAATCAGATCCACACCGAAAATCGAAGCATCGGAGAGCAGCGGAGCCAGAGTTTTGGAAAGGGTCTCGCGGTCAGCCGGTGCGCCGAGTTTCAGATCCTGCACATACGGGCGGACCGTGGCAAGCAGCGGATCCGGGCTCAGATCAAATGCATCGCCGTTGTCATCCACGCCCATCAGATACCGCAGCCATCCCGCAAATACAGCCGGAATTGCCTGAAGATCCGAGAGTGACAGCTCCGGAGAAGCAAGATACGATTTGATCGTCTCACCGAACCGAATCGACAGCTTCTGTGATGTATCGGTTGCAATTCGCTGCGGCGTATCCGGCATAAACGGGTTCGGGATGCGGATGTTCAGCACTTCATCGATAAACTGCTTCGGAGAGAGAATGCAAGGATCGGTGACAACCGGAAGTCCTTCCACATATCCGATGCGCTCCACGAGCTTTTTCAGTACCGGATTTTTCATCTCCTCACTGATCAGTTCATAGTCCAGCAGGCAGCCGAACACAGCGAGTGCGGTGTGCAGCGGGTTCAGGCAGGTGCAGACCTTCATGCGCTCTGTTTTGTTGACAGTTTCCCGGTCGGTAAAGATCCATCCGCTCTTTTCCATCGGCGGCCGTCCGTTCGGGAAATGGTCTTCGACCACGAGGTACTGGCATTCCTCTGCATTGACGAACGGAGCAACGTAGGTGTGGCGGGAGGTGACGATCGGCTGTGCATCGGCGAGGCCGTTCTCCTCGAGTATCTTTTCGATGGAACCATCCGGCCGCGGGGTGATCTTGTCGATCATGGTCCACGGGAAGCTGACTTTTTCCGGGTTCTGCAGATAGGAGAGGAAGCCTGGCTGTACCAGCTTGTTTTCTTCCCATGCAGAAGCGTAGGCTGTCAGGGCAAGGGAAAGTTTTTCGCCATTGTGGGAGCAGTTGTCGGTGCTGACCATCGCAACCGGTTTTTCGCCTGCAAGAAATCTTTCATATAAAAGAGAAGCAACTTTTCCCATATAGCTGGTAACGGAAGAAGGTCCGGCAGCAAAATCGGCAGCAACAGACGGCAGCAGTTCGCCCGCACCGTTTTTCAGGGAATATCCCTTTTCGGTGATCGTAAACGTCGCCATCTGCAGGGAATCCTTGGTAAAGATTTCTTTTAACCGGGCAAAATCCGGAGAATCCGCCGTATCGGCAGCCAGCGATTCTGCGATGCTTCCAACAATGGTTTTCTCGACAGAACCATCGGCTTTTAAGGTCACCAGAATGCTTAAATTATCGTGCGGCTGGTACATATCACGGATGATTTCTGTATCGAAGCCCTCCGCAACGATGACACCGCGGTCAAAGGTACCGTTGTTCAGCAGTTCCTGTGCTGTATTTGCCTGGAAGGCACGGAAAATATTTCCGGCTCCGAAATGCACCCAGCACGGAGATTCTTTCGTGCGGGTGATCATTGCTTCGCGGTCATAGGATGGAAGCGCATAGCCTGCGGCTTCCCACGCTTTTTGATCTGCCAGTCCGGCAGCTGTTAAGTTAAGAGACATCAGTAAAAACCTCCTTTAAATTCCACGTTTGTGACTCTTGTCAATAGCTTCCCAGAGTCCGTTTAAATAAGTCGCGCCGAGTGCGCGGTCATACAGTCCATAGCCCGGCATTGCCTTCTCGCCCCAGATCATACGTCCGTGGTCCGGGCGGATCGGGCCGTCAAAGCCGGTGTCGTACAGCGCTTTCATGATCTCATACATATCGAAGCTGCCGTCAGAGGAAAGGTGTGCGGCCTCCTCGAAATCCTGCTGGCTGTGGAATTTCAGATTGCGGACGTGAGCGAAGTGGATGCGGCCCTTTAAGGAACGGATCATATCCGGCAGATCGTTCTCCAGGTTTGTTCCGTAGGAACCCGAGCAGAAGGTCACGCCGTTGTGCGGGTCATCGACCATCTTCATCATGCGCAGAATGTTTTCTTTATTAATGATGATTCTCGGAAGACCGAAGACACTCCATGCCGGGTCGTCCGGGTGAATGGCCATTCTAATGTCGTACTCGTTGCAGACCGGCATGATGCGTTCGAGGAAGTATTTGAGGTTGGCAAACAGTTTCTCATCATCCACATCGCGGTAAGCGTCAAAGAGCTCTTTCACTTTTGCCATGCGCTCCGGCTCCCAGCCAGGAAGAATTGCGCCGTTTGCATCACCTGCGATAGATTCAAACATTTTTTCCGGAACAAGTGCGTCTACGGCGGACTGTTTGTAGGCAAGTACGGTCGAGCCGTCCGGACGGACGCGTGCGAGTTCTGTTCTGGTCCAGTCGAAGACCGGCATGAAGTTATAGCAGACAAGGTGAATGTCTTCCTTGCCGAGGTGCTTTAACGTTTCAATATAATTATCGATGTACTGCTCACGGTCCGGGCTGCCGATTTTGATGGCGTCGTGGATGTTGACGCTCTCGATGCCGGAGATGTGAAGTCCAGAGGCCTCAACCTCTTCTTTTAACGCGTGAATCGCTTCGCGTGTCCACACCTCGCCCGGGGTAGTGTCGTACAGGGTTGTGATGACTCCGGTTACGCCCGGAATCTGGCGGATCTGCTCTAAGGTAACGGTATCAAATTTGGAACCATACCAGCGAAATGTCATTTCCATAAGAAAAACTCTCCTTTATTTTGTAATGTACTCCCGGAATCTTTCTGCACTTGCCTTTGCGGCTGATTTTCCGCCAGCTGCACCCGAATTTCATCAACGTACGCACCGCGTACGCCTCAGAAATTTGGGTGCAGCTGACAAAAAATCTTCTCGTAAAATCAAGCGCAGAAAGACTCCGAGAGTACATAAAAAAACAGCAGGAGGAAAAATCAATGGCGGGAATTTTAACAGCGCTGCTCTCCGGAGCGCTGATGAGTATTCAGGGTGTTTTCAACACGGAGGTGACGAAGCAGACGAGTACATGGCTGGCGGCCGGCTGGGTGCAGATTAGTGCGTTTGCCGTCTGTCTTGCGGCATGGTGCATCACCGGGAGGGAGCCCATCGGGGATCTGTTCCGCGTAAAGCCGTGGTATCTGCTGCTCGGCGGGGCAATTGGTGCGTTTATCACGATCACGGTTATCTGGAGTATGGCAGGGCTCGGCCCGGCGAAAGCGGCGATGCTGATCGTCATTTCCCAGCTCGCAGCGGCGTGGCTGATTGAACTGTTCGGCCTTTTCGGTATGGAAAAAACGGATTTCACCGTGCGCAAGCTGCTCGGCATGGCAGTGGCAGTTGTGGGAATTGTAGTGTTTCAGTGGGAATAACGATTAAGATTTCTACTTGTATTTTTATGGTTTCTTCGATACAATAGAAACGTAGTTATGCGTACACAAGGGACCCTTGCGCGTCAGATGCGAAGCGGAAGGGAGTACACAGCATGAAATTGAAAAAACAGCAGAACAGAGGCAGAAAACATGCAAAAATACTGGCGGCGATGCTGGTTTTTTTGCTCTGCGGATGCAACCACAGGGATACAGAATACAAACTGTCAGATAGCACAGACGGGAGCACGGAGGAAACCGTTTTCGGGAATCAGAAGGAAGTGGATGAGGAGCAGACGGTTTCCGAAAAAAGCGCCGGAGAAACCACAGGCATTCCGGAAAAACGTGAGGCACAGGAGGCAGCATCGGAAGAAACAGTGCAGGTTTATATCTGCGGTGCGGTCGCTTCCCCCGGTGTCTACACGCTGCCGGGCGGAAGCCGCGTAGTGCAGGCTGTGGAAGCGGCAGGCGGATTTCTGCCGGATGCTGAAGAAAAAATCCTCAATCTTGCACGGAAAATCGAAGACGGAGAGCAGATCACCGTCTGGACGCGCGAGGAGGCAGAAAACATGGAAATCACGGAAACGCCGCAGCAGAATACGGGCGGCACGGAGCAGGCTTCCGGTTCCGGCAAAGTCAACCTGAACACGGCCGGAAAAGAAGAACTGATGACACTCTCCGGCATCGGAGAGAGCCGTGCGGATGCCATCATCGCCTACCGCGAAGCAAACGGCCCGTTTGGTTCGATTGAGGAGATTATGAACATTGAGGGCATCAAGGGAAAGATGTTTGAAAAGATAAGGGGTTCTATCGAGGTTTAGAACAAGAAGGAGAAGAAATGGCAAAGAAAGTTCTTGTAGTTGATGATGAAAAACTGATCGTAAAAGGAATCCGCTTCAGCCTGGAGCAGGACGGCATGGAGGTTGACTGCGCATACGACGGCGAGGAAGCACTCTCCATGGCAAAAGAAAAAGAATACGATATGATCCTTCTGGATCTGATGCTGCCAAAGCTGGACGGGTTGTCCGTCTGCCAGCAGATCCGTGAATTTTCCAACGTTCCGATCGTCATGCTGACCGCAAAGGGCGAGGACATGGACAAAATCCTGGGACTGGAATACGGCGCAGATGATTACATCACAAAGCCGTTCAACATTCTGGAAGTAAAAGCACGCATCAAGGCCATCATGCGCCGTGCGGCCCGCCAGGAGCCAAAAGAAGAGAAAGCAAAAGTCGTACAGGTGAAAGACCTGCGGATCGACTGCGAGGGCAGAAGAGTCTTCATCGGAGACCGCGAGATCAATCTGACTGCGAAGGAGTTCGATGTGCTCGAGCTTCTCGTCTTCAATCCGAACAAGGTGTACAGCAGAGAGAACCTGCTGAACATTGTCTGGGGCTATGAGTACCCGGGCGACGTGCGCACCGTAGATGTACATATCCGCCGTCTGCGCGAAAAGATCGAGAAAAATCCAAGTGAACCGAAGTACGTTCACACAAAGTGGGGAGTTGGTTACTATTTCCAGGCTTAAAATCAAAGAAAAATGGAAGTTTCTGCGGAGTCTGCGCTTCCGCATCACGGTGATTCTTGTGATCATCGGCATTGTACCGTGTGTGATCCTTGAGAAGAGCATCGTAAACAGCTATGAGGACCGTGCGGTATCGGTGCGCAGCATTACCGTAAAAAATCAGTGCGATATTATCTGCAACCAGCTCATCCAGCAGAATTACATGGAAGATCCTGGATCGGATGTCATCAACGGACAGCTCAGTATGCTGACGAATATCTACGGCGGCAGAATCCTGATTATCGACCAGGATTTCCGCGTCATCAAAGATACGTACGATATGGACCGCGGAAAGACGATTATCTCGCAGGAGGTCATCCAGAGCTTTCAGGGCAAGGAGACGAGCCAGTACGACCGGAAAAACAACTATCTGGAAATGACGGTGCGGATTCAGAATACCGAGACGAAGGAGACGCTCGGCGTTATGCTCGTCAGCATTTCGACGGATGAGATCCGTGCGAATATGAAAATTCTGGAGACGAAGGGAATGACGATTCTTTCGATCATTGCGCTTCTCGTGCTGGTTTTTGGCTATCTGCTCGCGGGCATTCTGATGAAGCCGTTCCAGAAGGTCACCCGTTCCATCGAGGACATCACCGACGGCTATCTCGACGAAAGCATTTCTGTTCCGGATTACCTCGAGACAGAGCTGATCACGGACGCATTCAACAAGATGCTGACCCGCGTCCGCACGCTCGACGATTCCCGCCAGGAATTTGTTTCGAACGTCTCGCATGAGTTAAAGACGCCGCTTGCGTCCATGAAGGTTCTGGCGGATTCGCTGAACGGGCAGGAGGGCGTTCCGGTGGAACTTTATCAGGAGTTCATGCAGGATATTACCTCGGAGATCGACCGCGAAAACCAGATTATTACCGACCTTTTGTCGCTGGTCAAGATGGATAAAAAGGTGGCAGACCTCAATATCACCCAGGTCAATATCAACGAGCTGTTAGAGCAGCTGCTGAAGCGGCTTCATCCGATTGCCGCACAGAAAAATGTGGAGCTCATTCTCGACAGCTTCCGCCCGGTCAATGCGGAGGTGGATGCGACGAAGCTCTCGCTGGCGTTCTCGAACCTGATCGAAAACGGCATCAAGTACAACAACGAGAATGGATGGGTGCGTGTATCCTTAAATGCGGATCACAAATATTTCTACGTGACGGTGGCAGACTCCGGCATCGGCATCCCGGAGGAGTCGATTGCGCATATCTTCGAGCGTTTCTACCGCGTGGACAAGTCCCACTCGCGGGAAATCGGCGGAACCGGCCTTGGCCTTGCGATTGCGCGGAGCGCGATTGTCATGCACCGGGGAGCGATCCGTGTATACAGCAAAGAAAACGAGGGAACGACATTTTCCGTGCGGATTCCTCTGAATTACGTGATGTAGGAGGTGGCGCACATGAAACGGATACTTGGCGTACTGCTGGCCGGCGTGCTGCTTCTTAGCGGCTGCGGGCAGTGGCAGAAGAGCCAGAAGGAGTCGGCGTATCACCTGTACTGCCTGGACAAAACCGGCACAACACTGGTGCAGGAGCCGTATGAACCAAAAGAAGGAACGGATCAGAAACTGATCAAGGAACTGGTTGACGCGTTGCAGGAGAAACCTGCCAAGGACGGAAACCAGGCACTTCTTTCCAATGGGATTTCCATCAAGACGTATACGCTGGAGAACGGGCTCCTTACGCTGAACTTAAGTGGAGAGTACGGAGAGCTTGCGCGGCCGCAGGAGGTTTTGGTGCGTGCAGGACTGGTGCGTACCTTTGTGCAGGTTCCGGAGGTGGAGCGCGTGACGCTTCTGATCGACGGGGATCCGTTAAAGGATTCCAAAGGACGCGAGATCGGAACGATGACGGCGGACAGCTTTCTGGAAAATTCCGGAAGGGAAATTTATCAGTATCAGTATGCGACGCTGACACTGTATTTTGCAAATGAAGCGGGCGACCGGCTGGTGAAGGAGACACGGCGGGTTCCGTACAGCACGAACATTCCGCTGGAGCGTGTCGTGGTGGAGCAGCTGATGAAGGGACCGAAAGAAGACGGCCACTATGCAGTGCTGCCGGATACGATGAATGTCTTAAGTGTCACGACATCCGATCGGATTGCCTATGTGAATTTTGACAAATCTTTTAAGGATTCTGCACTTTTGAGTGTGGCGGAGCAGATTCCGATTTATGCGGTGGTGGATTCCATCACGACGAACTGTAAGGTGGATAAGGTGCAGTTTTCCATCAACGGAGAGAGCGATGTAACCTTCCGTGAAACGATGAAACTCAATCAGTTCTACGAGGAAGACCTGTCTTATCTGGAGGAAAAAGATACATGAGAAAACGGCCCATGTGCCTGGCGTGTCTTGGATTCATGCTGGTGCTTGTGCTGCTGCGGATTGCGGGCGTGCCTCTTGGCACGCCTTTTTCTGACCCCGAATACGAAAACAAAGCGCAGCAGGGCAGGAAGGTGTGGATTGCAGGGACAATTGAAACGTATGAGAAAAAGAGCAGCAACAACGGGTATGTGCTGCGCGGGGAGGGAAGCAAAGGGAAAATTTATCTGCTCGCAAAGCGGGGAGATCTGCCGGTCGGAGCCGCTGTGCGGGTGTACGGAACTGTAAAAAAGCCGGAAAGCCCGCGCAATCCGGGGATGTTTGATGAGAAAACATATTATGAGGGAAAAGGCTGTGCGTTCTACGTGATTTCGGAGCGGGAGGAAGTTGTGGATGTCGGGCGGTGGAATCTCGGCGAAGCGCTCCGGCTGGAGCGGGAGCGGTGCTGTGCCGTTTTAAAAGAAATGATGCCGGAGGAGGAGGCAGGTGTGCTTTCTGCGATGCTGCTCGGGGAACGGTCGGAACTCACGGAGGAGACGTATCTGGCGTATCAGCAGAGCGGTCTGCTGCACCTGATTTCCGTTTCCGGCATGCATCTGATGCTGCTCGGCATGGCACTCCGACGGCTGCTGATGGCGCTGCATCTGCCGAAAACTCCCGCGTCTCTGGCAGCGGCCGCCGGTATGGTGCTGTATGGCATGTTTACTGGCAGCGGAACGGCGACCGTGCGTGCAGTGATGATGTTTGCGGTGCGGATGGGAGCTGTCGCAGTGGGAAGGACGTATGATTCCTTAAGTGCGCTCTCTCTTGCGGCAATTCTGATGCTGGCAGAAAACCCCTCGTATCTGGAGCAGAGCGGGTTCTGGCTTTCGTTTGGAGCAGTAACAGCCATTTCCGGGGTTTATCCGGTTCTGGCGGGGGAGAAGGCGGAACGGAAGAGACGCGGGGAAAAAACGGGGTTGGAAAAGCTTGCGGCGAAAGGAAAAGAGGCTGCGATGGTGTACCTTTCCCTGCAGCTTGTCATGATCCCGCTGCAGGCGTGGTATTTTTATGAGATTCCGCTCTTTGCGTTTCTGCCGAATCTGTTTGCAGGAGCTGTCATGACGGCGGTGCTGCTGCCGGGTGCTGCGGGGCTTCTGGCGGGACTGGCAAGCGTGAAAGCGGGAAGTGTTGTTCTGCTTCCGGCGCGGTTCCTGCTCACACTTCTGCGGCAGATGACAGCGGCGGTCGCACAGATTCCGGGAAATGTGTGGATCTGCGGTCAGCCGGAAAAATGGCAGATGGCAGGATATGGAATCATTCTGACCGGTCTGCTGGTGATACTGTATGTGCGAAAACGAAAACGGGAGATGAATCCGGATGGGGCAAAACGAACAGGTGCGCAGGCACGAAGGCGGGAGCGGATGCTCTTTGGTATTACCATGTTTTTTGCCTGTGTTCTGCTTTTTTACCGTCCCCGGGAAACGTTTTCCATTACAGCGCTGGACGTCGGCCAGGGCGATTCGCTGGTGGTGGAGAGCGGCCGTTTTGTGATGCTGAATGACGGCGGGAGCAGCAGTGCGTCTGCGGTCGGGGAAAAAAGGATTCTCCCATATCTGAAACAGCGCGGCATTGCCGCTCTTGATGCCGTTGTTATCACGCACCCGGACGCAGATCACACGAACGGAATCCTCGAACTGCTGGAGCTGATCGGGGAGCAGAAAACGGCGCTTCGCATCCGCCATCTGTTCCTGCCTGTGTGGATGAAAGGAAGCGAAAAAGAAAATCCTTTTATTTTGGCCGCACAAAAAGCGGGAATTATGGTAGAATATCTAAAAAAGGGAGACGAGATCCGTGCAGGAGAACTCACCGTATCGGTACTTCATCCGGGAGCGGGCGAAGACTATACAGGAGAGGAAAACGCCGGAAGTGTTGTATTACAGCTTTCCTGCGGTGCCTGCCGCGCACTTCTGACGGGAGATCTGGAGGGAAGCGGAGAAGAAGAGGTCCTGGGGGCGGCAGAGCGGTGCCAGATTTTAAAGGTGGCGCACCACGGTTCGAAAAATTCAACGAGCGAGGCATTTCTGAACCGCATACAGCCGCAGATCAGCCTGATTTCCTGCGCGTGGCCGGGACGGTACGGCCATCCGCACCGGGAGCTGCTGGAGCGGCTTCGTGCCTGCAAAAGCCATATCTACGGAACACCGGTGGATGGAGCCGTGACAGTACAGCTGAAGCGTGACCGCCTGGCGGTTCACGGATACCGGGCGGATGTGGAATTTCCCGTCTCCTGAATGGTCAAAAGCTCCGGCTGCTGCGGCACTGCGCAAACGTGTTTCTGCCGGAACGAAAGAAAGAGGATGGAA
>OMBP01000815.1_pt1 | contig 16495 bp, 20 predicted proteins | sample 1644911 | NCBI WGS metagenome assembly OMBP01 (sample SAMEA103958122, study PRJEB25191) | human gut metagenome | biome: human-associated habitat [ENVO:00009003]; feature: intestine environment [ENVO:2100002]; material: feces | place: Germany | collected 2013/2015 | reverse complement strand
AACTTTGCCGAGTACGTGACGAACAAAAAACAATAGGGAAAATAAAAGTAAATACAGAACTATAATCTGGATTGTAACACTTTTATTTGAGTGAACGACAAATCTTTCAAAACATTCTTCAAGGAACTTTGGAACAAGTTACAAAAGGTACTAGGACTTAATACTGGAAAAGGAATGCATCTATAAAAAAAGGAGAAGGCCTTCTGCCTCTCCTTTTATCTAAATTAATACATATCAACACCTAAAGCTGCATTAACATCACCTGCTGGCAAAAAATAATGTATATCCGCACCATTCCCCGCAATATGAATCCCTGCTATTTCTCCCAAATATTGAGAATATACAATACCTCCGCTATCACCTGTATCACTTTTATAAGTTGCAACTGTTAAATTCTGAATATTATACTCAAAACTTCCATCAGGCATAGCAAACCTTTTATCTACACCAACTTCCGTTACCGTTCCAGCACTCCAAAATGTCGTACCACCCTCTTTCTGCACATAGTCATTTTTACCTAATATCACAATATCATCACTTAATGGATTTTTCTTATATGCTGTATTTGTCGTCATTTTATAAGGAGAATAAAAAGAAACAAAAGCTGCATCTACCATTTGAGAACCTCCTATAATACAATACTCACAAAGACCGATACGAGGGCCACCACTAACAAACCCTATTTCTTTTCCAGAAGCATACGCTACATGACCAGCTGTAACAAACCCTTCCACCCCATCATATTTCACACGATAACCAAAAGAACCATCTCCCTAATTTTGATTATTAATAAAACCTTCAGGACTTAATTCCGTAACACCAAAAGTCGTTTTAGTTTCTTTTTTAATCTCCTCTTATTTTGGTAAAACTACAACACTATCTATTTTAAACTTAATTAATGGAGAATCACAAACTTTTCTCTTGAACTCTGCAATATCACTATCCAAACACCTTTCCAACATTACATAAATGCAATTTCCTTGTTGGTCAATATACTGCCCAACCCATCCTAATTCATCAATCATGGCTTCTTGACTTTCATTCCCAAATTTTTCCCGAAGAACTTTTCGAACTGCATTCAACTGATTATAAGAATAACTACAAGATTCAATTGAAAAGTAATCACTATTAATTCTTTTCTTTATATCCAGTTTTGCTATATTCTCAAACCCCTTTACAACCAAGAAAACCGGCTTTCTGTTAGAGTCAATATAATATCCTCCATAATAGTCTGGATAAGTTGGTGTAGATTCGGTAGAACGAGTTGAAATAAAAGAATTTTCAAGATTTAAAGAAGCTTGAAATCCTGTTTCTGATTTGATATTTGGATTTAAAGAAATATTTGGTGTTTTTTTTAATTTGTCAGTGCAAGAACTTAACGCCATTCCACATATTAGGATAGCCAATACTAAAAGATTTTTTCTCATAAACACTCAATTTAAATGTCACATGTCATAAAGGTAAGGAATATTCCGTTACGTTATTCTCCGAATTTGGATTTTAAGCGGGGTAGTTTTAAACCGTTGGCTCCTGTAATTTTATGCCGGATATCAGCAAATTTGTTTTGTGAACGACAAAAATCCTTTGTGAACGGACAAAACCCATTCTCTCAGATATAAGATCACATATCCATTCCAAAACCTCGGCTTCTTTTTTGGGGGGCTGGTCAAGTTCTTCCTCCAGCTGCTTCTTCCGCTGCGGTGTCTGGCTTATTTCCGGAATCTGGGAAATACTGTTTCCCTGTTGTTGGATCTCTTCACGGCCTTGTTCCTGGTGCGGTTCCTGAAGATCCCGGCTCCATTCGGCTTTCATCTTTTCGAGCCGTTCATGGTTCACACGTTCCGCCCATTCTTTCTTCTGGAAGATTTCTTTCGGGCTTCCGTTCTTCATGGTATTGAGATAGTCGAAGGTCTGTTCCGGAGCCCGGTCATACCCTGTGCGCTTGTCAAATGAAGATTCACACTTTCGGAAAAAATCTGTCCTGTCAAAACCTCCCTTCACGTTTCCGCAGTTCTTCTTCCCGGTGTGGTTGGTCTTTGGGCTTAGCTTCCTGGTGTTGCTCCTGTCCTTCCGGCTGACGATGATATGTGCGTGCATGTCGTACCGGTCGGCTCCCTTCCTCTCGAAATGGATTTTTCCGTAATACTCGATATCCTCTTTGTTCAAGCCTTTTCCGAACCCTTCCGCATAGTGCTGCATCACATCATCACGGACATACTTTCTCATGGCTTCAGCCTGTTCCTTCTCGGTCTTGCCCATTTTCTCCAGCTCCCGGCTGGAAGGGCTTACCGTGATCACATAGAACTTCGCATCGTTCCGGCTTAATTTTGCCTTGTTGTTGTCTATCTTAAAGGTTACTTCCTGTGCGCTTATATAGTCACGTGAGTTATTGAAAAACGGCTGCACTTCCTGGCCGTTCTTCATGCGCTCCAGATCCTCATGCTGGAGGTAGGTCGTTACTCCTGTGCAGCTCCCTGTATTGGCATAGGTCCCGGAACCGCCACCCTGAATTTTTATATTCATAGTCCCCTCCTTTCCTTTTCCCTCTCATAGACCTTGTTTATATCATCGAGCAGCCCGGTCTTTCCTTTTGCATCGAGGAAGGAAACTATATGTTGCATGGCTTTAAGTTGTGCTGTTTCGTTGGCTTCTATCCGCTTGAAAATGGCCTGCTGGTTCTTCCTGATAGTTGCATCAGAATCCCGTACCGCTCTTTCAGCTCTGTCAATAGCTTTTCCCTTTTCGCTGGATTGGTTCATCACCTCGATGAAAAGTTCGCTGTTCTCCTTCAGGAACCGCCTGAACTTTTCTTCCGAAAGTAAGGATGAAAGGCTTATGGTTATCTGTGTGCTGGCTCCGGCCAGAGCTTCACAAGCCGGACGCACAAGATCCGTTTCCTGTTTCTTCAGGAATGCGAACACCTGATCCATGCGCTTGATAAGCTTCTGCATTTCCTGTGCCGGGCTTTCATGCTCGACCGGGTTTATACCGTACTTCTCAAAATAGTTTATAGCATGTGTAAGGAACTCCATTTTTGACACATTGTTTGCCTTGGCCAGACGGTCAAGTTTAGTAAAAGTAGTACGTTCTACTGCTACCGTTGTTTTGCTGTCTTTTTCCATGATATTATAAGGCTTATTATAATGAATTAATATACTAACTTATTGGTTTACAAGATAGTATATTTATTCATTATAACCAAATTATATTAGTATAATTTCCTAAATAATTGATTTACAGCTAAAAACCCCGTAGGGCAAGAGGAAAAAACAGGGCTTGCCCGGTTTCCTCTTGCTGTTCTATCGAACACCCTCCCCAGCGCGAAATTAGCAAAGGGGACGGGGAGAGATAGAACCTATCCCACACACGTGAACACACACGAAAACCGCACACCTGGTACACAACAGAATTACCTAACAAAACCGCACAACAGAACGTGTCCGGAACACCACAAAAAACTCATCGGTCGGGGAGCGCCGCACGGCAAGGGGCGGGACCACCCGTCCCGACGAGTGCAGCCGTTTGCTATGTTTTGATTGTGTCACAAAATCAAAAGAAGCACCAAATATAAACACATATATACAAAATAACACACATTTTAACGCGCCAGAAAATTCGATCCTTTTAAAACGCTGCGCTGGCTTTTGCCTTGCTTTCAACAACATTCAAAAAATCGTTTTTCACGGATTGGGAGGTTTAGAAGCCACATTCCGGCTAAAATTTTATGACTTGTTTTTAATCATAGCTTGTTATATGCTTATCAAACTCTAAAAAAAAGATTGCAAAGTGTTATTATTCAGCTTGATACACAAATAAAAACTAACCTAAAAACGACATATTGAATGTTATAAACGACATATTGAATGTTTTTTTTCTCCTTAAAAACGACATGTTGAATGTTTTTGACGACATATATTTTTAAATGTCGTTTTTATTTCATACATTTGTGAACATTCATTATGTCGTTTTTTAAATAACAAAGTTATATGGCTATACGAATAACAAATAAAGACGTGATACAGAGCTATTTAATGACTGTATCTAAGTATAATTTTTCCGTATATGAAAAACGCATAGTTTATAGACTTGTTGAAGCTATGCAGTGTGAAATAGAAGGAAAAAAACTATACCCTGGGCTTCGGATAGAAAAGAATCTATATGATGATCGGGTCGTATCCATGCCTATATCTGCGTTTTTGGCTAATGACGAAGACGAAAATTACACCCGTGTTAAGAAAGCTCTTATAGCACTAAGAAGCAAGACCTTTGAATTTGACGATGGCCGAGTTTGGAAGCTGATTGGTATTATAGAAAAGCCGCAATTCAACTACAAAAGAGGATGGGTTAAGTTTGAGATACAACCGGAAATATATAATGCCGTTCTTAACTTCTCAAAAGGCTTCAGGAAGTATGAACTTAAAACGGCCATGGAGTTTACAAGTCAGTACTCGATGCGTTTCTATGAACTCATGAGTGGTCAAGAAAGGCCTTTGATTTACAGTATAGAGGATCTGAAAATCATGTTTGGTGTACAGGACAAATACAAACGTAACCCGGATTTCATAAAAAGAATAGTAATACCAGCAAAAGAAGAACTGGATGCCAAAAGCCCATATTCATTTGAATACAAAGTCTTGAAAGACGGCCGTTCTTTTCACTCACTAAAGTTGTACCCAAAATATCAGCCGGAACACAGGGATGAAGAACTCGAAAAGCACGATTTACAAAAGCAAGTTAGTTTAGGTTGGGACTTAGACAGACTTATCCGTAATTATCTAAAACAAGAACTACTGTTCACGGATCAGGAGATAAGAAACAATATAGATTTGTTTAAGGTAGCACAAAAAGAACTTGATTTAATGCTGGAGCTTTCAACTTTGAAAGGTAAATCAAGAGATAAAAAGAATCCCAAAGGCTATATAATAAACGCACTTAAGGGAAAAGTAAGAGATAAAGGATAATTTGATTCTGTCACACAATCAAAAAAATTAAGATATGAAAGAAGGTGATTTGGTAATGGTTTCAGCAGAAGCCGTAGGCTTAGGGAAACCAATGGAAGCCATAATAGACAAGATTGAAACATTCATGGGGCAAACCCTTGTAACAGTCACTTATACGCAACCAGACGCTTTATCTGGCTTCGGTGGTTGTTTTGTAGATGCACATATAACCCAAAAAAAATAGTATCATGAGTAGTGCTTTAGATAAACTAAATACATTCATAGAAAGATTCAGACATGACTATACTATCGGAAAAATAGATATAGGCAAATACGGTGCATATCTGAAATGGAAATTTGAGGATTCTCCTTTGCCTTCTTTCTATGAGGTAGTAGATATGTCAGAAAAGGTTTCTGAGGACCTGGAGAAATACGACATTAAATATCCTGGAGCAGCTTCATATACTGAACCATACCTGAATGATGATCCATGGCAAAGCTACAAGATGTATGAAGATGATAAATATATCGTATCATATCTTAGCTATATGGAAAATGAACTGCTTAATCTTCAGGTAAGTGGGCTATTATCCAGGAATTAACCTAAATATATTTTTTGTAGAAAGTGTATATTGATAAATATATTCTTTATATTTTTGCACATAAATCATTGATATGCAAGAAAAAACAAATATACAGACATCAACTCTAAGAGTACCTAAAAACATACTCGAAGAAATAAAAATATATTGCCGAAAAGCCGGAAAGCCTGTCGGTGAATGGGTTGAAACAGCCTGGAAATTCATAGAGAAGAATGACTTCGACATCTATGACAAGGAAACAACGCCATTTCTGCCTGTTCCTCCAGACATCGAGAAGGAAAGGAACCAGGTAGAAGCCTTGTGTATGCTTATGAGTGAATTTATAACTGCGCAGAAGCAGATACAGCTTCCGGCTCCGGAACTTATCGCAAAGGCAACTGAAGAAAAAGTACGTGCTGAAATGAAGTCTGAAGAACAGGCAAAAGAACTCCAGGTTCTTCAGGAAGAAAACAACCGATTGCGTAACGAAATCAAAGTTCTTCAGGAGTATAAGGAAAAGGCACACCGGGAACTATGCCGGGTACGTGACGAACAGAAAACAATAGGGAAAATAAAAGTAAATACAGATATATAATATGAGAAATTATAATTTAGGATTCATCTCTGATGAATTAATCTTCAATCACGTAAAGGCTACAATGTTGCAATACAGCCGTAAAATAGACTTAAAGTCATTCAACAAGAATATAATAGATCCTATAAAGCTGACTTTCGATTCGAAAATTTATGGCCAAACTATAGAAGAAGCTATAACAGCCGAATGTATGCGCCAGATTGATAAGACCAATAATAACAGAATAGGTTATTTTCATCAGTACATATTTAAGCATGCAGGCAATAACTGGGTTGTTCCTGATAACGGCCAGGATGGTGGATTTGACATTATAAATGACAATCTACATATATATGTAGAAATGAAGAACAAACATAACACCATGAATTCGGCAAGTGCATCAAGTACATACATAAAGATGCAACATAAGATATTAGAGGATGATCAGGCAACATGTATGCTTGTTGAAGTTATTGCTAAGAGATCCGGAAACGACACCTGGAATATAACCATTGACGAAAACGGAAGAAAAAGACAATATGCTAATAATAGAATTAGGAAAGTATCAATAGACAAATTCTATGAAATAGTATATAATGACAAACATGCGTTCTTAAAGCTTTGTAAAGCATTGCCTATGATATTGGACGATGTTCTCGAGGAGGAGCCTTCAGCAAAACTTGTAAATACCGTATATGACGAGCTCGATAAAACTGACTTTTATAAGAGTCTGTATCTTCTTGCATTTAGTACTTACGAAGGGTTTAATGAGTTTTAAGAATGAGAATAAGCGATACTAATTTTGCCGATATAATGGGTGTATCTAAAAGGACTTTATTATTGTGGGAACAAAACGGGAAATTTGTTCCACAAAAAGATAATAAAGGTAATAAGTTCTTTAACACCGATGATTTGAAAGGAGTTCCAGAAATAAAGGAAATGATAGAATCAAGCTGGAATGAAGAACTTGAAATCAAGCCTTTAAGGAGATACACAAGTATAGAACTTTTTGCTGGTGGCGGTGGTTTGGCTCTTGGCATGGAAAAAGCCGGATTCCACCATTTAATGCTAAATGAAATAGATAAATATGCCTGTGAGACATTAAAAATGAACAGGCCCAAATGGAATGTTATAAATGATGATATTCATAATATAGATTTCAAAGAATACAGAAATACAGTAGATCTTTTAACAGGTGGATTCCCTTGTCAGGCATTTAGTTATGCTGGGAATAAAGGAGGTTTCGAAGATACAAGAGGTACTTTGTTTTTTGAATTAGCAAGAGCAATACAAGATATAAGACCTAAAGTCGTTTTCTGCGAGAATGTAAAAGGATTACTTTCACATGACAAAGGGAACACGTTCAATGTTATAAAAAATACTATCAATGAATTAGGGTACACACTTGTAGAACCTCGTATTCTTCAAGCTATAAAATACAAAGTTCCACAAAAGAGAGAACGATTAATTATTATAGCAATAAGAAATGACTATGCTAATAAAGTACAATTTCATTGGCCTTCTCCATATTATAAAGTTATGAATCTTCGTGATGCCTTATATGCTGGAGAACTATATGAAACCGATGTCCCAGATTCTGAAGGTCAAAAATATCCAGAAAAGAAAATGAAAATAATGGAGTTAGTTCCAATGGGAGGATATTGGAAAGATCTCCCTATTGACATTCAAAAGGAGTACATGGGTGGAAGCTTTGAATTAGAAGGGGGCAAAACAGGTATGGCCAGAAGGTTATCGTTAGATGAACCCTCTTTGACATTAACATGCGCTCCGGCACAGAAACAAACAGAAAGATGTCATCCTATTGAAACAAGGCCATTAACAGTTAGGGAATATGCAAGAATACAGACATTCCCAGACGATTGGAAATTTGCTGGAAATATGTCAGCACAATATAAACAAATAGGGAATGCAGTACCAGTTAATTTATCTTATGCAATAGGACGTTCACTAATAAGGTTACTAAATGACATAGAGAAACTCTAAAGAAAAATAGCTGTAGAAGAAGTAAAATCTACAGCTATTTTTTTTGTCCCTACCTCGCCAAGCAATTTTTCTTCATTTGCAAACCTTTAGAGAGGCTACAAGCTTAAAAAACTGAAGGTTTAAGCAAATGAAATCAGACTTCAAAAATTTATTTTATCAATTAATGGTATATGAAAATATCATTGAATACACATTAGAAAATATAGATGATATCATTGAATACCCACATCTTGTATTATTCTGTATAAATATTGCTTTACTTATTGTATATACACCTTTAATCATTCAAGAGAAAAGAAGGAAGTACATTAGATTGTAGTACCTATTAATCAGGCATTTACATAAGCTAAATTTTTGTCCTTTGAAATATGAAATTCAAAATCTAACTTCGCAGAAGCAGAAGCAGAAAGCAGTTTGATTTCAAAGCTTTTTGGGAGTAGTGGGCCTTTAACAATCCACTACATAGGACAAAAGCTATTTTTATGATGAAGAAAATAGTTATAAAAATCAAATGGCTTCTGTATAAAGAACAAGAAAAACAATATCCAATTCTTTCTTTTATTCTTGATAATATAGATGATATTGACAGCATTATAAAAAACATTTTAGATTGTTTTCTTTAGAAGTATGCGGTGGCTTTATCCACCGCATACTTCTAAAGAAAACAAATTTGGCAAATACAGAAGTGTAAAAGTGTCCCGGTTAGTCAACGGAAAAGCCTTTGAACTTAATATCTGAAGGGATATCCGGTTCCTGATGTTCTTCCGGTTCATCAGGCTTCAGCCCGTAAAGTATAGACTTTATATCCTCCCTTACCTTCAGAGTGTATTCCTGTATGCTTTCGGCATGGCTCGGTTTCTCCAGCTGTGCCGGGATTGGCCGTTCTGCCTGTCTGAACTTCTTTCGGAAAAACGGCACATTGCTTTCCACCGCTATACCGTAAAACTCCCCAGGCTCCAGAGAAAGGAAGCTGGAAGGTTTGGCTGCATCCCTTTCCTGTACTGATTCGCTGGTTCCTGAAGTCCGGTGAAAGCCTGTTCTCGATTGTGATGCGGTTGTATAGACTTTATCTTCCTTCCCGAATTGGCGAGAAAGTCTTTCTGCCGTTATGCTCGAAGATACCCTACCATAAAAGTGGGTATTACAGGACGCAAACAGCACATCGGCCTTTTCCTTGCCGTAACCGTCAGAAAGCTGTGCAAGATCCTGGCACATCAGAACTGTAGATATTTTATTGCTTCGTCCCGTGTTCGGCAATATGTCAAGACCAGGTATATATACAGTCGGAGCTTCGTCGATCATTACAAAAGAAGGAACTTTGCCGGGTTGGTTCATCAGCTTTGTGGCCACTGTTATAATAAGACTGCATAACGGTGCAAAGGTCTGTACAAGGGTAGGATATGTCCCTACGGTTACAATAGCCGGAGAAGAAGGATTGTTCAGATCCAGAGAAAAATCATTTCCACCAAAAATATACATCAGTTCCGGAGTGTTTATCTGTGCTATTGCAGACTGCAAAGTTCCTACAACTCCGCTGACTTGTCCGTCTGCTCCCCTCTCCATTGCACTGAAAATACTCATTGTCATTTGTGCGGTTTACGGATTCTTCTGCAAAAGCCGGAGAAGATCCTCGTCCTTACTCGATACCAAAGCGCACACATGAGGTATATCGCACATGGCCGGGTATTCTTCTTTCAGGAACCAGATACAGGCAGTTAGAAGGTCTGTTGCCGACCTGTTCCAGAAATCAGGTTTCTTTATACTCTCTTTTATCAGGTTGGCCACAATAGCCTGTGCAAACTCTCTGGCATAGCTTGTATTCAACAAATAATCTGGCTGTATAGGATTTACTCTCGGTGACTGTTCCGGGTTATTCAAGTCTATATAATGGTGCTTTATCTCATTCCCGTTTGCACTGATAAAAGACTGTACATCTTGCCCCAAAGTAGGGAACTTAAAATCATATACAAGACCGGAAAAACCGTTTCTGATAAACTCTGACAATAACGGCACAGCTATACTTTCAGACTTTCCAGATCCGGCAGCACCCAAAACAAAAATACCCCTGAAAGGGTTTCCGATAACAATCGGCTGTCCTGAAGATGTATATAACCGTATAGCTTCTTCAGGTATTACTTCAGCTGGTTTCTCCTTCGGTTTAGGTTTCTTGAAACACTTATAACCATACCAGGCAATACCACCGAAAACAGCCCACTGAAGTACAAAGACTATAATACGGCCAATAATATCAATGACAAAGGAAAGGATATATCCGGCTATGGCCAGAAATATACTACCTACAATAAACAGAATTAAGATTCTGATAATACCTGTCATTATGTCCTTTCTTTGTTCCATACGCTTTTGATTTTGTTACATAATCAAATTTACATACCCATTCCAAAACCCCGGCTTCTTTTCCTGGGCTGGTCGAGTTCTTCCTCCTGTTGCTTCTTCCGCTGCGGTGCCTGGTTGATTTCCGGAACTTGGGATATACTGTTTCCCTGTTGTTGGCTCTCTTCCCGGCCTTGTTCCTGGTGCGGTTCCTGAAGATCCCGGCTCCATTCGGCTTTCATCTTTTCGAGCCGTTCATGGTTCACACGTTCCGCCCATTCTTTCTTCTGGAAGATTTCTTTCGGGCTTCCGTTCTTCATGGTATTGAGATAGTCGAAGGTCTGTTCCGGAGCCCGGTCATACCCTGTGCGCTTGTCAAATGAAGATTCACACTTTCGGAAAAAATCACCCTCATTAAATCTTTTATAGGACTTTTCTACTCTGAAAATTGAGTGATAAAACGACAGCTCGGCTGTTGCAAGGGTTTTTGTATATACAAAAACATACCTTGCGTGTACCAAGATTAAAGTTATGTATGCAATTTGTATACATCGATTTACCGAATAAAACATTATCATACAACCACTTATATTATTTTAGCATACTAAAAGTATACTAAATGCATACATTTAAGCCTATAAAATATTAATTTTCAATATATTACAAAAGCTATATTGGGAATTGCCCAATAACTGCTTGCTCACTTCGTTTACAGGCCGGAACCTGCCAGTAATAGCACAAAAAACCAGTATTCAACTAATCCCACCACGCGAACATCCGATAAGTACGGATGATATTATACAGATGCCAAGCCTTATGAAGACGAAGACTTTCCTTATGGCTTATTTCAGAGGACTCATTCATGTTCGGATTCGTAAAATCGAAATTCGTGAAACGACTGGCATTTCTCGTATTGACATACAGATTTCTGTATGAAATTATTTCGGAAGCCCCCTCGGCCTTGTACATTTTACGGCCATTGTCATCCTTAAACGGTACGAATTTAAGCGGACTATGTTCTATATTCAAATCATTCTTACCCATGACTATATCCAGCAGACGAAGGCATATCCTCAAATCCCGTTTCACATATTCAATGCCTATGAATGTATCCCTTTCCTTGAAGTATTCTTCCATCTGCCGGAGTTTCATATACTCCATCTCAAGCATAAAGCCATAATCCCAGTCTCTTTCTTGAACCAGGAAGCGGACCCAACGGTTTATTTTGCGTCTGACATGATTTGATTCAGATCGGTTACGTTTTCTTTTCATTGAACGCCACTTTTTAGTTATTTACTCTATTTCAAAAAAGACCAATAGTTCTCTGGAGTAATAACTTCATAAGTCGAGTTTGGATAGGAATTGACAAATGCTTTCGGTTGGCTGCTCCTTGCCTTGCCGTTCCATTTAAACTCAAAAGTATGCAGAATACCGTCCTGTTCTTCTATTAGGTCTATTTCATGCTGCTCATGGGTACGCCAGAAGAAAAGTTGTGCAAAATTTCCGGAGTATGAATTACGTTTAACTCTTTCACTAACCATAAGGTTTTCCCACAAAGCACCGACATCGTTTCTCAGCTCCAATGGAGCAAAATTGGAAAGAACGGCATTTCTTACCCCATTGTCATAGAAATATATTTTCTTGCCTTTCTTGATTTCATTCCGCAAATTCCGGCTAAAAGAATCCAAGCGAAACACAACAAAACATTTTTCCAGTAGATTGATATAATTTTCAACCGTACTCTTATCTACCCCCAAAAGATTACTCAGTTCATTATAAGAAACTTCACTGCCTAATTGCAAAGCTAATGCTCTTACTAATTTCTGAATAATTTCAGGCTTCTTTATTCCTTTATAGGCAAACAAGTCTTTATACAGGTAATTGTTGGTCAAAGTCACCAATGTCCGCTTTGCATCTCCAGGCTCTGTTACCACTTCCGGATATAAACCATAAATCATACGGTTCTCTAACAACCTTTGTTCCTCCCTTTCAGAAGTACTGTTAGCTAATTCTGGTAAAGAAAATGGGAAAAGGTTATACTCTATCAACCGTCCTGTTGCCGGCTCATTTATTTCATCTGCCAAGCTAAGAGATGAAGAACCTGTAACGACCACTTGTGTATTTAACTTTAAATCTGCAATTATCTTTAATGTCAACCCTATATTCTTGACTCTTTGTACTTCGTCTATAAACACAAGCTCATATGGTGACAATAAATACTTTAATTCCGTCGAAGTTTTTCCTTCTAAAAGCATAGCATCATCATAATCATCACAATTCAAAGAAAGCACTTTTTCTGCACCATTCCATAATGCAGAAAGCAATGTAGTTTTACCAACTTGTCTTGCACCTAACAAGACTATCACCTTTTTCCTTCTGTAGTCAGCTAATATAGAATCTTTTATTAAACGCCCTATCATATTACAAGTTTTCCGCAAAAGTAGTAAATCATTTTTTGAAAACAAGAAAACAGAGAATACAATCCCTAAATTTAATATGAATTTAGCGGTTAAAAAAGTAAATATATACATAAATACACATATTTTAACACGCCAGAAAGTTTGCTTTCTAAACCTCACTTCGTTCGGGATTTATTTGCTTTTGCTTTGTTCTACCTTTTAAGAGTTTGGAAAGTGGGGTAAAAAACAGCCATATTTCCTCTAAAATCCTTTGCCTGTTTATAGCATCTTCTGTTATTATGCCTATCCCCCCATATGAAACCCACTTACGCACAAACACTTAAAACACTTGTTTACCTACTTTTTTAGCGTTATATTACCTACTTTTTTAGCGTTGCCTACCCCCTTTTCTAACCTACTTTTTTAGCGTTATACACTACTTATTCTAAAAAAATGTAGGTTATAATAAATAAAAAACATATCTTTGCCATATATCCACCCTAAAAAAGCAGAGATATGCCAAGAAAAAAAGGAATAACAGTACCTATAACAACCCAAAACAAAGATGTGACAACCACATTTAAGTTTGTTTTCGGTCATCATCCAGATATATCAGTAGACGAACAAAGGGTTTTAGCCAGGATCCTTGAATTTGCAAGCCTCGAACTGCAAGGAAAACTTATGAAAGACGAAATACACAAATTCAGACGTTCCGAATGGGGGGCTGTAAACATGGAATTAAATGTAAAAGATTTCATGCTTAGTAGCGAAGGATGGTCTCATGAATATGTTCAAGGTATGCTTAACAGGCTATCCAGACGTTTTTTTACTTATGAAGACGATAAAGTATGGACACAAGCAACCTATATTGCAGAGCCTTTTTATGAAAAAGGGACTGGCAGAGTAACATTTACCGTACCAAAGCTTATGTGGTGGGCCATGAAAAACTTTGTGGGAGGTTACCGGGAGTTTGAACTAAACAAAGCTTTAGCACTACCAACCACATATAGTTTTAGGTTTTATCTGCTAATGAGCGGACAGAAAAAACCATTTGAATTTAGTATTGAAAAGCTTTTTGAATGGCTTGCAATACCACTTAAAGATACAGCTATTCTCGATAAGGATGGAATGCCCAAAATTGTAAAAGCTGCATATAGGGATAAAAACGGGAAATTCCGCATAGACAACATCGAAGCTAAAGTAATAAAGCCAGCAAAAGAAATATTGGACAAGACTTGTCCATACACGTTTGACTACACAAAACTCAAGGAAAACGAACGCAATCCAAGAAGTCGAGTGATAGGATTCAGATTTTACCCTGTTTATCAGCCAAAATTCCGAGATCAAGAACTCGAAAAGAAAGAACTACTTATTCAAATACCAGGAAAGGCTCTTCTTGATAAAGAGATATACAACTATCTAACCACACAAATAGGATTTACCAAAGAAGAAGTCAACCGAAATAAGGAAATCCTCATAGAAGCCCAAAGAACCATACCAGATTTGGTTTATGAACTGTCACTTCTAAAGGGAAAATCAAGGGATAAAAAGAATCCCAAGGGGTATATAATAAACGCACTGAAGGGAAAGGTAAAAGATAAGGAATAACTTTGATTTTGTAACACAATCAAAAAAATAAGGATATGAAGGAAGGTGATTTGGTAACGGTTTCAGCCGAAGCTACAGGCTTAGGCAAGCCAATGGAAGCCATTATAGACAAGATTGAGACATTCATGGGACAAACCCTTGTAACAGTCACTTACACGCAACCAGACGCCTTATCTGGCTTTGGAGGGTGCTTTGTGGATTCTCATATCACTTTAAGTGAAGAAAAGGCCAAGTAACCTGAATATATTTCAGGAATATTCAGTATATTTATAGCATATTTAATTAAAAAGAAGCATAAAACTAGCATATCAAGCATATTATAAGCATATTTATATCAATTGATTAAGAAAGATATGACAGATAAAGTAACCATACAACCCAAAAGCAAGCCGGAAAAGACTACAATCTCGATAAGCGGAGAAACTTCTGAACGGCTGGAGATATACTGCCGGGCAAACGGCATATTACGGAAAGAGTTCGTTTCTCTCGCCCTGGAATACTTTGAACGCACAGGATTCGACCTGAAGAGTAACGCACTTGATTACTCCCCCTTGGAAAAGATCATCGGAGAATTGAATGAAGTAAAAGCGACCATGCAGACAAGCAATGAAGGAACAGAAGCGATTCGCCAACTACTACAGGCAGTCCGGGAACAGACCGCAAAACAGCTTCCAGCTCCAGAACTTATCGCAAAGGCAGCAGAAGAAAAGGTACGTGCTGAAATGAAGTCTGAAGAACAAGCTAAAGAGCTCCAGGTTCTTCAGGAAGAGAACGACCGATTACGTAACGAAATCAAAACTCTTCAGGAGTATAAAGAAAAAGCACACCGGGAACTTTGCCGAGTACGTGACGAACAAAAAACAATAGGGAAAATAAAAGTAAATACGGAAGTATGAAAACAATAGATGAAATTATAGACATCATGCACTCTCCAAATAGTTCAGATAGTGCAGTTCTTTGGGCTGGCTCTAAATTTGATGCACTCTCAAAGGAAGAGGTTCAAAACCTTTTCCAAAGAGGGAAAATAAACCTTGAAGAATTAGAAAAGCACCCTGCTTTTGAGCAAAACACAGGCGATATATGCCCTAAAAACTGCCCCTGCTGCGCTGATGGGCTGGTAGTACTCAAAGTTTGGGGTGAATGGAACTACTACCTTTGCGAAAGCTGTAAAGCCATTTATGACTACAAAGGCAACAAGCTAAACGAAGAAGATACCAAACGAATTTTATCAAAACAACAATGAAAACAGTTCTAAATATATTATTAATCATAATAGCCATTAGTGCTATATTCTGTATTTCTAAGGATATGGAACTATGGCTAAAATTAGGACATATCATAACTGCTGCCACTTGCATCTGTGCTATATTTATTAAAAGACATAGATATTTTTTATGTGCAGTATCTTTGACTATCATAGTTTTACTTTGGATATTATCCCAATTATAAATTTAAATATATCATTATGGCTATATTCGTTCTTATTGCATTACTGCTCGTAGTTGCGTTCTTTATCAACAAGATGCTCAAAAAGAGAAAAGACAACAAAGGTGAAATGGACTCGGCAGAGTAACCAAACAAAAAGCCGTCCGAACATGGACGGCTTTTTGTTTGTATCGGCTTATCTTAAAAGCTGGTCTATATCGTTCCTTACGGTCTGATAATAATCCGACAATGAAACAAACCTACTTGCTGGCGGTGTGCTTAACGGTTGTCGGGCTGGTCTGTCCGCCTGTAAGAACTTGCGCCTAAACTGCGTCACGTTGCTTTCTACGGCTATCCCTGCAAATTCTCCCACTCCCATTTGCAGGAATGCAGCCGACTTCATTACATCACGCTCCTGTATCGTTTCGCTCTCCGTCTTGTACGGTCTTATAAAGCCTTGCAGTCCACTGCCGCCCTCGCTATTGGTGGTATAAACCTTATCCGTTTTCCCGAACTGCTTGGAAAGGATGTCCGCCGTTATGCTCGATGCGACACGACCATAAAAATGCGTGTTACATGAAGCAAACAACACATCTGATTTTTCCTTTCCGTAACCGTCCGTAAGCTGCG
>OMBP01000809.1_pt1 | contig 16701 bp, 13 predicted proteins | sample 1644911 | NCBI WGS metagenome assembly OMBP01 (sample SAMEA103958122, study PRJEB25191) | human gut metagenome | biome: human-associated habitat [ENVO:00009003]; feature: intestine environment [ENVO:2100002]; material: feces | place: Germany | collected 2013/2015 | reverse complement strand
CCCGGCGATCTGCTCAAGTTCCGGGATCGTGAGTTTCACTGCACTGTGGTCATTTCCCGCTGCCGGATATACGATAGTAAATTTTTTCAGACTTTCGTCGAGATACACTTCCACACCATCGTTGATTCCAAACGGGCACACCCCGCCCGGCGCATGACCGATCACTTCCTCAACCGCATCAGACGGAATCATCTTCGCTTTCATATGAAATGTATCCTTGTATTTGCGGTTATCGACTTTCGCCGTTCCTTCCGTCAGAATCAGCACCGCCTGCTCTCCCTGTAAAAAGGACATCGTCTTTGCGATCATGCCCGGCTCCACCCCAAGTGCTTCCGCCGCCATCGCAACGGTTGCCGTGGAATCAGCCAGCTCGATCACATGATCCAAAAATCCTTTATTCTCCAAATATGCTTTCGCTTTTTCTAATGACATATGAATCCTCTTTTCTGTGTAACCTGCAGGCTCAGATATTGTAATCTATAAAGAACCCTTTTGCTGTTTTCAAATCTCATAGTCCATGCAGGATCTCACCGCTGTGTAAGGTCTGACTTTACTGTCTGCGACTGCCACATGTTTCGGATGTGTACTGTAAGTTTTTAATGCTTCCGCACTCTCAAATGTGGAATCCAGCATGACATCCACGGTTGAACTCGGCAGACAGTCGATGCGCACTTTGATTTCTGTCATTCCCGGGATCTGACCGGCAAGACCTTCTAATCCTTCCTTGATCCCTGCTTTGATCTGTTTTTTCTCCTCCTCTGAAAATTCCTCTTTCAGTTTCCATAAAATAATATGTTTTACCATTTTGTTTTTCCTTTCTTCAGGCGTTATAGACCTGATACCACTATTTTAATCCTCTTATTTATTTTTGCAATTACGGATCATCCTTCGTACCCGCAAAACTCAAATTTCCTCTTTGCCGCCGTTTTTTGTCCGGATCACAAAGAGAACCACACAAAGAAGCACGATGCAGATTGGAAGTGTCAGCCATACAATGGCGTCAAGTCCCACTGCCTTAAAAATACCGATCAGAAGATATCCAACCATACATACACTTCCCACAACAAGCACATACGGAAGCTGTGTCACCACATGGTTGACGTGTTCACAGTGACCGCCGGCAGATGCCATGATCGTCGTGTCGGAGATCGGTGAACAGTGGTCTCCGCAGACTGCACCCGCCAGACAGGATGCGATGGAGATAACCATCATCTGTCCTTCCGGGAATACCCCGATCACGATCGGGATCAGAATGCTGAATGTTCCCCAGGATGTTCCGGTTGCAAATGCCAGAAACGCAGCAACCAGGAAAATGATCATCGGAAGAAATCCCTGCATCGCAGATGCAGAATTTGCCACAAGATCTGCCACAAAATATTTTGCACCGAGCAGGTTTGTCATGCCTGATAACGTCCACGCCATCGTAAGGATCAGAATCGGCGCGATCATGGACTGGAATCCCTCCGGGATACATTTTGCAAACTCTTCAAAGGACAGCACATCACGCATCATATAATAGATAAATGTAAATACCAGCGTGACCGCACCGCCAAGCACCAGTCCCACCGATGCATCCGAAGCTGCAAACGCATCAACAAAGGAAGCACCCTCAAAAAATCCACCGGTATAAACCATTGCCACAATACAGCTTGCGATGAGAACCGCAACCGGAAGAATCAGATCCAGCACATGTGCTTTCTCATTGATGACCTCTTCTTCATTTCCCTCATAAGGTCTTCCCGGCGTGGTAAACAGATCTCCTGCGATTGCATTCATCTCATGTTTTTTCATCGGTCCAAAGTCAACCCTGAGTACCGTCACAAGAAAAACCATGACCAGTGTCAGTATCGCATACAGGTTATACGGGATCGTCTGTAAAAATACAGCAAAACCGTTAATTCCGGAATCTTCCGGCACCGAGGATGTCACTGCCGCCGCCCACGAACTGATCGGCGCAATGATGCACACCGGAGCTGCAGTCGCATCAATGATATAGGATAATTTTGCACGGGATACTTTGTGCCGGTCTGTGACCGGGCGCATCACACTTCCCACCGTAAGGCAGTTAAAATAATCATCTACAAAGATCAGCACTCCAAGGATCATAACGGAAATCTGCGCACCGATCCTTGTCTTAATATGCTTTGATGCCCATTTTCCAAACGCAGCAGAACCGCCCGCTTTGTTAAGCATCGAGACAAGAATTCCAAGCATGACTAAAAATACAAGGATACCCACATTCCAGGCGTCCGCAAGTTTATAAACCATACCCCCGTCTTCCTGAAAGAAGATCGTGTTGATCATCAGTTCTAAATTAAAATTGGAATATAACAGTCCCCCAGTGATGATCCCGGCTAAAAGGGACGTATATACCTCTTTCGTGATGAGTGCCAGACCGATCGCAATGACCGGCGGCAGCAGCGCAAATACCGTCGCATATACACCGCACTGGTAATTTTCCGGATCTGTGATCACCCCGGATGTATTTGCCGTTACAAACAGTAATATCACGATCACTGCAAGAAAAATAAGCATTCCGATCTGTTTTCTTTTCATATGTTTCCTCCAAACATTACTGATTTTTTGTCTGTCAACAATCAATCAGAACTTTCCATATTTCTGTATTTCCATACGTTTTATAGTGTAGCGTTTCTTCTGCAATTTTTCAAACATTTTATGCATAATCATGCAATATTATAAAAGAGTATTACTGTTCACTCGTACCTCGTTCCAGTAACGGATTTTGCCGATGCTTCGTATTACAAATCGGCAAAATCTGCTGCCACCACTGTATCATACGGCATTTTCAGTTCAGAAAATGCCTGCCTGTGAACAGTAACTATTACTGCGTATTTTCCCTGAATCTAAATTTGTATGTCTGGATTTTTGCATGTTATGTCGAATCCGGCAGTTATTTTGACGCTTTATGTTAATAAAGTAACAATGTTTCTCCACAGACGTCTTTATTGTCTTGACATTTCAGGGAATATTTTTTAACATAAAACATATATGATGTATCGATTTGAATGGTGTAAAAAGGAAGATGAATATGAATAGCGAAGCTGAAATCACCCGTCTGGCAAAAGAAAATGAAACATTCCAAAAAATCATCGAGACACAGCAACATACGATCAATCTTCTCATTGATCATTTTATTTCCGGTCAGAAAGAAAAAGAGCCAGAAAAGAATTAAGTTATCACTTAAACTTTTCTGGCATAAAAAAGAGCTGCTGACGGGAATCGGACCCGTGACCTCCGCACTACCAATGCGACGCTCTACCGACTGAGCCACAGCAGCATCATGTTTTCTCAACACCTGTATTACTATACAATAGGATCGTCCGATTGTCAAGCATAAAATCCAAGAAATTTTTGTAATTTTTCAAAATATTTATACTTATTCAACATTTCCGGCGGTTTGAATAACTTTAACCACCTGACAACACCCCCGGATGCGTACAAAATACGCATCCAGGGGTGCTGTTCTTCGGGTCTTCTGGCTACCTGGTGTTCCGCCACCACATCCGTTATGTTCTTCCCGTTTTCGCTTCAACCAGCCTCTCCTTCTTTACATCCGATTCATAATCTTGATGTGTGACTTAAAAAGAGAATAATATTTCATTCCCTTATCCTTGCCATAATGTCCCTGCAATGCTGCTCTTAATGAATTAAGGTTCTTTCTCTTTGTATTTGCTTTATACAAAAACGAAGAAAAATCTTCCGGACAGTCCATTTTCGGATCACTGTAAGCAAATACCGTCTGACAGTAAACATCAAACTTCTCTTCCTCACTGATCGCAGTCTGATTTACACGACAGATTGCATACGCAGAACTGTTTTTTGCCTCCTGATAAAGTTCTTTTCCAATATCTTCACCAAAGAACAATACCAGCGCATTGTGAAAATCTGCAAGCCGATCCTTACTGATGCAGGTAAGCAGACTGCGAATGACATCGTCCTGTTCCTGTGAGATCTCTGTCTTTTCAACTGCTTCCTTACGCGGATCTGTAAATGGCAGTTTCTGATCCGCATTTACAGTTTCATCCGGCCTCATGATTTCATCCGGTATCTCCATCTGGATTTCTCCCGGTTCTGACTGTTCATCTGTTCCTGCAGTTTTTTCCGTCTGTGCCGTTTCTTTTATTTTTGCTGTTTCCACCTGCTCTAGAGTTTCCTCCGGTTCTGCCATTTTATCCGGTTTTCCGGCTTCACCCGGTTCTGCTGTCTCATCCGGTTTTCCGGCTTTTCCCTGCTCCAACACTCCGGTCAGTTCTGCAGGCTCCATCATTTCTGAGGCTTCATTCAGTTTTGAGACTTCATTTAACTCTGAAACTCCATTCAGCTTTTCGACCTCACCCGGCTCTTCGCTTTTATCCGTTTCTGTCATCTCATTCATCTTTGCTGTCACAATCTCAGCTTCATCTGCCAGACTTCCAGCCACGTCCCCGGCGTTCTTCTCCTCCGCTTCAAAGAAAATTTCTCTTTCTCCATTCGTCTTTGCTTTTTGCTGCAGTCTGCGGTTTAATTCCTTTCCGCTCAAACGCTGCACCGGCATGTTACGCTGTTTCCAGTAGCGTACGGCTGCATCAAATCCGGTATCATTTGAAACGATCACATAGCTGTTTGCCTGATTCTCACACAACAAGTATCCAAGCTGTGTAACAAGCTGGAAATCCAGTGCATTGCTTCCCTCAAAACATTTTATAAACTCTGCTTCTTTCTCCGTCTCCTTCAGTAACCTCACATTTTCGTAATTCATATGCGGACTTTTCTGCGTATAAAATACGATCACTTCCTCATCGGGCTGTGATGCTACCAGTAACGGCACCCATATATCGCCTACATTCTCACTGTCAACCAAATATATTCTTTTCATCTGATCACCGGCTGATTGAAACAGTTTTATTATAACATAAGACGGAATGAAGCCTCCACTCTTTTTTACAAAATATCAATATATTCTCCTGCAAGCGCTTTGTTCATACTGCGCACTGCACAGAATTTTCCACACATGGAACAGGTGTCCTCATGCTCCGGTTTTCTACTGTTCCAGATTGCTTTTGCGGTTTCCGGATCAATCGCACATTCCCATTGCGCATCCCAGTCTAAGACGCGTCTTGCGTCTGCCATCTTATCATCGATCTCTCTCGCACCACGGACGCCTTTTGCGATGTCTGCAGCGTGTGCCGCGATCTTTGATGCAATGATTCCCTGTTTTACATCCTCCACATTTGGAAGTGCCAAGTGTTCTGCCGGTGTGACATAGCATAAAAATGCTGCTCCGTTTTGTGCTGCAATCGCCCCGCCGATTGCGGATGTGATATGGTCATATCCCGGTGCGATATCAGTGACAAGTGGTCCTAACACATAAAATGGTGCTCCCATGCAGATGCTTTGCTGGATCTTCATATTTGCTGCGATCTGATCCATCGGCATATGTCCCGGTCCTTCTACCATGACCTGTACATCTTTCTCCCATGCGCGTTTTGTCAGCTCTCCAAGTCTTACTAACTCTTCGATCTGACAGACATCGGATGCATCTGCGAGACATCCCGGACGGCAGGCATCTCCAAGTGAAATGGTAACATCATGCTCACGGCAGATTTCAAGGATCTCATCATAATATTCATAAAACGGATTTTCCTCCCCCGTCATGCACATCCATGCAAATACAAGGGAACCGCCGCGGGAAACGATGTTCATTTTACGTTTATGTTTCCGGATCTGCTCGATTGTCTTTCTTGTAATTCCGCAGTGCAGTGTCACAAAATCCACACCATCTTCCGCATGCAGACGCACCACATCAATAAAATCTTTTGCGGTCAGCGTCGCAAGATCTCTCTGGTAATGGATCACAGAATCATAGATCGGCACGGTACCGATCATTGCCGGACATTCTGCAGTCAGTTTTCTGCGGAACGGAATCGTATTGCCGTGGGAAGATAAATCCATGATGGCATGTGCACCCATGCTGACAGCCGCCATCACTTTCTCCATCTCCACATCATAATCCTTGCAGTCTCTCGATACACCGAGATTGACATTGATCTTCGTGCGTAACATTGATCCTACACCTTCCGGATCAATGCAGGTGTGATGTTTGTTGGCGCAGATTGCTACTTTTCCCTCTGCTACAAGCGGCATCAGTTCTTCTACGGTCATGCGCTCTTTTTTCGCTACAATTTCTAATTCTTTGGTCACGATGCCTCTGCGTGCGGCATCCATCTGTGTGGTATACTGTTCCATACGTTTTTCTCCTTTTTCGCATGGGGGACTGCTTGAGTCTCCGTTTGCCAGACAGTGGTTTTTAGTTTTTCGAACGGCAAATTGTACAATTTGCCGGCCACTAAACTTTGAACCACTGTCTGGCAAACGAATTCTCCACGTCAAAAAATCTCCTGCCGCAAGCGCGACAGGAGATAGCATCTTCCCAATACGCTCCCTACGACAGTATTAACTGACAGGTTCAAAGAGTCAGGCTTTAACCTTCTCAACCGCAATCCCTCCGGGCATTCTCCCGGACATGCAGTCCCTCTGCGTTGTTTTCTATTAAGTTTTATCGACTTGTTCAGTCTAGCCTAATCTGTGACGGTTGTCAATATTTGTACAACAAAAAAGACAGCCACTGCTGTCTTTTTTAGGAGAAGGTATTTTTACTATGGGGTATAGCAAAAACTATATATAATGTATTGGGGGGTTTTTACAGTGATTATAATAGCATGATTTTCTCAATAAGTGTTCACAAATGTTACAATTTTCTCATTTATTTTTTATGCAATATGCACAAGTATTTTTCGTGACTATCTACAAAAAAGAAGGCGAATCTTCTACATCTTCCCTATTTCAGGATTCGTCTCCCGAATTTTTGCTTTAATACGGGAGAGCGCATTATCAATAGATTTTGGTGATTTTCCCATTTTTTCTGCAATCTGCTGATAATGAAATCCCGCAAGATACTGGTCTAATACTTCCCGTTCCATCTTGCTTAAATGCGTCCTGAGCTTCTCCCAGAACTGTGCCACATTTTCCTGATCGATCATCATCTGCTCCGGATTTCCGATTCCGTCCATGGTCAGCGTTTCTGCCAGAGGATATCCGTTTTCACTGTTTTCTGAGTAGAAAGAAACATAGGAATTGAGCGGCGCATGTTTTTTCCGGTTCGACGCCTCAACTGCCTTGTATAACTGTCTCGTAATACACAATTCTGCGAAATGAAAAAAAGATGTTTCTTTCGTATCATCGTAATCTCTGATTGCCTTAAACAGACCGATCATTCCCTCCTGGATCAGATCATCCGTCTCACCGCCAATCAGAAATACTGCATTTGCCTTTTTGCGGACCAGCGGTTTATATTTATCTAAAATGTAATCCATGATCTTTCCGTCCGGATCACCGCTGTTTTTTAATGCCGCAATCAGCTGTTCGTCTGTCAAATCCCGATATGACTCTAACATGTTCCTCCCAAGACTCCTGATACAATATTATCTACCACGGCGTTTTTTTCTACCGTTGCGGTGTTCTCTACCACCTGCGACGTCTTTTATTGCTGCTGTGTTTTTTACCGCTGCGGTGTCTTCTACCGCTGTGGTGTCTTCTACCGCTGCGGTGTCTTCTACCGCATGCGTTGCCGCACAATCTCATAGGCAAGCACACCTGCTGCCACCGATGCGTTCAGGGAATCGATATCCCCCTTCATCGGAATGGATGCCACAAAATCACAGTTCTCGCGCACCAGTCTGCCAACACCCTCGCCTTCACTGCCGATGACAAGACCGATCGGTCCTTTTAAATCCAGATCATACATGCAGGTTCCATCCATGTCCGCACAGACAAACCACATTCCTTTGTCCTTTAACTCTTTCATTGTTGCAGTCAGATTTGTCACCTTTGCAACCGGTGTATAATTGATTGCTCCGGCGGATGTCTTTGCCACAGTTGCCGTCAGACCGACCGCGCGGCGTTTCGGAATAATGACACCATGCGCACCGGCAAGATTTGCCGTACGGATGATAGCGCCAAGGTTATGCGGATCCTCGATATTATCCAGAATGAATAAAAATGGCGGCTCGCCCTTTTCCTCTGCCAATTTTAGCATATCCTCCACTTCGGCATACTCATATGCTGCAGCAACTGCGATCACTCCCTGGTGTTTTTTTGTCTCAGAAAGCTGATCTAAACGCTCTTTTTCCACAAAATGCACGATCGTGTCATGTTTTTTTGCCTCTCTGACAATCGTGCGCACCGGACCATCCTGACAGCCGTCCAACACAAATAATTTGTCAATTGTTTTTCCGGAACGGAATGCCTCTAACACGGCATTGCGTCCCTCTATTTTCAGCTCTTCGTAGCCCATTACTCTCTCCTTTTACATTTTAAGTGCAAGTTCGTCCACACCGGTCTTTACCAGTTCCACCAGACGTTCAAACTCATCTTTTAAATACAGGTATCCCATCAGCGCCTCAAATCCGGTTGCTTTCCGGTAATCAGACATTGTGGCATTTTTTGCCATTGTCGGCGATTTTGCATTCCTTCCACGACGGTACACTTCTGCTTCTTCCTCCGTCAGCATCGGAAGTAATTTTTCAATCATTTCCGCCTGTGTGTGTGCTTTTACGATCTGGCTTGTCCGCTTGTGAAGTTCTCCTGCTCTCGTGTTTCCTTTTCCTACGACAACAGACCGGATCACCAGATCAAATATTCCATCTCCGATATAGGCTAACGTAAGAGGCGAATATGTCCGGATATCCACTTCACTGATTCCGAACTGTTCTTTGATATAAGAGTCTATTCCTTTCTGCATTGGCATTTCCTCTCTCTCACGCTTTGTGCCAGATCACACCTTCTCTGGTATCTTTCAGTACAATGCCTTTTGCAAGCAGTTCATCGCGGATTGCATCTGCTTTTGCAAAATCTTTTGCTTTCTTTGCTTCCTTTCGTTCTTCAATCTTTGCAAGTACATAGCTTTCTAATTCTGCATCGATCTCCTCTTTTGCATCTGCCTGTGCCGTTGTCAGATTTAAGGATAATACTTTATCAAAATCATTGATCAGCGCAAGTTTTGTCTTATCGTTCATATCATCTTTGAGCAGATCATAAATGATCGTGATCGCCATCGATGTATTTAGATCGTTGCTGATCGCATCCTCAAATTTTGCCTTATAAGCATCAAATTTATCCTGCTGTACGGTTCCCTCATCCTTTAATTCTGCGATTCGTTTGGTCAGTTTTTTATAAGCTGCAGCCATATTATCTAATACTTCATAGGAAAACTCCAACGGTTTTCTATAATGGGACTGCAGACAGAACATACGGTATACGATCGGATCATACCCCTTTTCCTGCAGCAGGGATACGGTAAGGAAATCCCCTTTGGACTTACTCATTTTTCCGGATTTATCATTTAAATGCTGTACATGGAACCAGTATTTACACCATGTATGGCCAAGGTAACTCTCTGACTGTGCGATCTCATTGGTATGGTGCGGGAAAATATTGTCTACACCGCCGCAGTGGATATCTACATACTCGCCCAGATGTTTCATACTGATGCATGAGCACTCAATGTGCCATCCCGGATATCCAACGCCCCATGGGCTATCCCATTTAAGCGCCTGATCCTCAAATTTTGACTTTGTAAACCAGAGTACAAAATCATTTTTATTTTTCTTATTTACGTCCTCTTCCACATCGTCGCGTACACCGACTAACAGCTCTTTTTCGCTCTGGGAAGAAAATACATAATAATCGTCTAATTTGGATGTATCAAAATAAACATTTCCGCCTGCTACATAGGCATAGCCTTTCTCAAGCAGCACCTCGATCATATGGATGAACTCCGGAATACAGTTCGTTGCAGGCTCCACAACGTCCGGTGTCTTGATATTTAACTTTTTACAGTCACTAAAGAAAGCGTCTGTATAATATTTTGCGATCTCCATCACTGTTTTGTGCTCTCTTTTTGCACCTTTTAACATTTTATCTTCCCCGGTATCTGCATCGGAAGATAAATGTCCCACATCCGTGATATTCATAACACGTTTTACATCATATCCGACATAGCGGAGTGATTTTTCCAATACATCCTCCATGATGTAACTTCTGAGGTTGCCGATATGTGCAAAATGGTATACGGTCGGTCCACAGGTATACATGCCGATCTTTCCATCCTCATGCGGGATCACCGTTTCTACTTTTCTTGTCAGTGTGTTGTAAAATTGAAATTTATTTTCCATTTAAATAATCCTCCTTGTTTTGCGAAGCAAAATGCGAATCCTCTGATGAGCAGAGGATTTTACTCCTTGTTTTGCGGAGCAAAATGCAATTTATTTTGTTTTTTGTGCATCAGCACTTAAAATCCGGACTGCCTGCTCTAAATCAAGCACACGGTTGACCAGTTCTGCATTTTCCCTCTGCAGCACATTGATGTCCTCTTTGACCGGATCCGGCAGATGGCACTGATCCATATCACTGCGCGGCATCTTCACATTGTCACGTTTTACGATTCTTCCCGGAACACCAACTACGGTACAGTTTGGCGGCACTTCCTCTATGACCACACTTCCCGCTCCGATCTTGGAATTTTCTCCAACGGTGAAGGAACCGATGATCTTTGCACCCGCACTGATCATAACATTATCCCCGATCGTCGGATGACGTTTTCCGGTCTCTTTTCCGGTACCGCCTAGTGTCACACCCTGATACAGAGTAACATTGTCCCCAACGATCGCCGTCTCTCCAATGATCACACCACTTCCGTGATCAATAAAAAATCCTTTCCCGATCGTTGCTCCCGGATGTATCTCAATTCCTGTTTTTCTCGCTGCCCGCTGTGAAATAAATCTCGCCCAGAAGAAATGTCCTTTTAAATACAGCTTATGCGCACGTCTGTAGCTCAACATAACCCGAAAACTCGGATAAAGCAATACCTCCATCGGCGATTTGATCGCCGGGTCCCGCTCCTTTATCACTGTAAATTCTTCCTTAATATGACTGATGATTCCCAAAACTGGCATCCCCTTTCCTTAACCAAATAATAGAATGTACGATCCGCGAACATTCCATTATCATGAAAAACGGATCATTTCATCTCTAAGAGACGAAATGATCCGTGGTTCCACTCTAACTTAAGGATCTTTTGATCCTCACTCAATACACTTAACGCGTGTTACTCGTATCCGGATACTGTACTGGCAGACAAACCGTTTCCCCGGACAGGCTCACGGAGGCACTTCGGAAATCTCTTTCTGAAAACTGCTTGCAGCCGATGGCAGTTTCTCTCTGTCAGCACTCTGATTTCTTACTCTTCCCGCTCAACGCCCTTATCATATTTTTACTGGTAAGTTGATTCGCTTACTCTAGTTTATGCACTTACCCCCGATTTGTCAACGGTTTTATTTTTTCTCAGTCTTTTTCTCATTGCACACAACCATTTTCCATGTTACATTATAGATAGTATCCTGTGGTTTTCAGGGGGATAATTTATAACTGATACGAAGGATTTTTTAATATGGAACAGTCAAAAGAAACTTTGCTAATCGTAGATGATTCACGCTTACAGCGTGCCGTTTTAAATGAAATATTCTCTCCGGCCTTCAATATTCTTGAAGTATCTTCCGGTGAGGAATGTCTGCAGATGATCAAAGATAAAAAAAATATGATTGACCTTGTCCTTTTAGATCTTGTCATGCAGGGAATGGATGGTTTCGATGTTTTAAAACACCGCCAGGAAATGCCGGAGTTTAAACAAATTCCAGTCGTGGTTCTGACAACCACCGACACTCCGGAAGTACAGACGAAAGCTTTCGAATTAGGCGCAAGCGACTTTCTCAGTAAACCCACTGAACCTGCCATTGCACGTCACCGTATTGACAATATTTTAAAGACGAACCGCAGACTGAATCATATTTTACAAAAACAGGAAGCTCTGCGGATTAAATCAGAAGTGGATGAGATGACGCATCTGCTGAATAAGGCCACAGCAGAGCACGCCATTTCCCACATACTTTTATCCACTCCGGAAGAATTACATGCATTGTTTGCCATAGATATCGACAATTTCAAAGCTGTCAATGACATCTTTGGGCATAAAATGGGCGATCATACAATCTCTGTCGTAGCCGGTATTCTTGCATCTCATTTTTCCGGTTCCGACATTATCGGACGCATCGGCGGAGACGAATTTGTTGCTTTTATGCGGGATATAGCCTCCAGACAGGCTGTCTATGAAAAAGCACAGGAACTTTTAGATGCAATTTTAGATAAAGAAGCTTTATCCATTCCTGAAAACGTTACGATCAGTATCGGTATTGCATTCACAGAGCCTTATGAAACTTCCTACACAACACTTTTTCAGAAAGCAGACACTGCACTTGGGAATTCAAAAAAATCCGGGAAACAATGTTTTTCCGAGTATGGTGTTTCTGCACAGAAACCAGACACTGCCATGAAAAATATTTTATTATATACACATTCCAGAAATGTTGCTTCCACTTTAAAATTTGCATATTCTTACCCGGACAGACTCATAAAAGTATCTTCCGTTACGGAAATACGCTATGCCATTATGGATAAAAATAACCATGTTCCTGCCGTTTTCATAGATGTATCCGAAACCGGAGATGATGGCAGGCAATTGTGGGATGAATTAAGTCATGAGTCCTGGGCTTCGTCAACTCCCATTATCGCAATCTGCAAAGAGGGTAATCTGACTCAGATTCGAAATGCCATATTATCTGATCTGATCAATGATCTCATTTTTGAACCGATTGATGTGGAAAGCATAAAAAGACGTATCAAAAAACATCAAACCCTGTAAAAAAACAACGGTCAGATGTTACTTATCATTCATCTGACCATTGTTTTTCTTTCATCCGGTTTCTTTATCTGAACTATTTTTTTATCTGAACTGCTTTTTTCTTTGACCAGTCTGAGTAGATCCTCACTTTTTTTGTACCGGACTTTACTTCTTTATATGTACGTACTTTTACATAATATTTCTTTCCCGGTTTTAATCCTTTGATTTCTTTAACTGTCGTCTTATTACTTTTGATCACAGCCGTCTTCGTATTTTTTTTTCCAAACGATGCATCTGCTGTATATACTATCTCATAGCCGCTCGTCTGTGATGCCTGTTTCTTCCATTTCACAGTCATGGATTTTTTCCCGGATTTTACACTTGAAATAGAAGTTCCCTTTGGACAGATTTCAAATGTCTTTTTCAGTATTCCCGAATAATTTCCCTGAAACTTCACGGTCACTGTTGCTTTTCCGACTTTTTTATTATTCTGATACGAGACTTTATAAAAGCTGCCTGAAATCACTTTTCCCTTATTATCCGTCACTTTGATGGCAGGTTTTTTCGCTTTTCCATCATAACTGTAATGATCTTTCGACAATTTTACCGTCTTTGGTGCATTGATTTTCACCTGTTTCAATACTGTTTTGCACAAGCTGCACATGGTCACATTCTTTCCATTGCTGCCCGGTTTTGCAGGTGTCAGTTTTTTCTCCGGTGTATGGGACTTCTTTGCAATTTTTTCTGTATAACTGTCCCCACATGCACAGGAATAAATTTTTTCTCCCTCTTTCATGCAGGTTGCCTCTGTCGTTTTTTTCAACACATAACTGTGTTTGTGCACCGGTTTCTCTGTGTCCGGCTCCGGTGTCTCTGTTCCCGGCTCTTCTGTATCCGGTTCCGGTGCCGGTGTCTCTGTTCCCGGCTCTTCTGTGTCCGGCTCTTTCAGGGCTGGAATCACTATTTTTTCTCTGCTTAACTCCTCATGACATGTGGTGCAATACATTACTTTTTCATAGCTTCCTTCCACACCCACTTTCGCTTCCACGCGATTTTCAGTGACCGGCTCTCCTTTTTTGTGTCCTGATGCTGGAACCGTTATGTTCTCACGGGAAAGCTCTTCCCCGCAATCTTTATCCTTACAATAAACTACCTTATCATAGCTTCCTTTTTGGGTACAGGTCGCAGCTATCTCGTTTTCTTTTACCGGCTCGCCCTCCACATGCTGATGTGATACACCTGGTTCATCTGTGAATATTATTTCCTTTTCCGCCAACACGGTATCTTTCAGTGCTTTTACATCTGCCACAGTATCAAGATCATCAAACGGCTCCGAACATAATAATAAGGTGTATTTTCCTGTTTTCACTTCACCATATGCAATCAGATAATAGCGGTCTGACTCATTTTTATCCACATCCAGATAGATTGGGTTTCCCCAGTCCATTTTCTGTTGAATTTCTTCATCATCACTATTCCAGTCATCAGAGCGGATTAGTATCATATGATTATAAAATCCATAGCCATCATATTCATTTGCAACTTCATCAAACGTGTAATCTTCTCCATACTGATCCTTCCATATCACATCCAGATATGGCGCATCATCAGTTTTATCTGTAATGTCTGCCGGAATATTACCGGTGTAAACATTTTTCGGGCAGGATTTTATCTCGATACTTTCAAGTTCACGTTTCTCCGGTACATAATTGCGATACGCTGTCCATATCCCATTTTTGCAGACCAGGCTATAGTTGTTATTGATATCTTTATCTGATAACACAAAATTTCCTGCTGTTCCGTTCTCTGCTATGATATAGGTATGCTCATTTAAAAGATTACCAGATATAGCATGACTTCCCACCTGAAACTGTGTAACACCGCTTACCTGTCCATTGATCTGAACGTATCCATTTTGATCAAGAACAAGCTTTCCCTTTGCCGCACTGCCACCACTTGTGAAATTGCCCTTTACCTGAGCATCTATTATTTTTGTAAGATCCAGACAACCACCGTTTTTCAGTGTAATATTGTTTAACTGCGCTGTTTCATCTTTCGGCTGCAGTCTTCCTCCTGCCTCTAAAACAATATCTTTAATCCCTGTTGTAACGACACCTGACACAGCACAATTTTTTACAGTCAACACCGTGTTGGCATTTCCTTTGATCCCTGAAATGCTGATCTCATCCGTTCCATTTTGTCCACCTGAAAAAACAAGTGATGCAGATGTTGTGTCCTCTGCCGAAATAATATCCCGCACTTTTGCATCTGCGTCCAGATTTAACTCCACACTCCCCGTATAGGCAGTCCTCTCACCTGCTGACGCTTTATGTCCCATATAGATATTCTGGAACATTGTATCACTGTTTGCATTTACAACTGTGAGTGACGCTTTCGTCCCCACCGCTGTATTACTGTGATATCCTCCTGCATAGATGGTTGGAAGAAGTTCTTTTTCTGTGCCGCCAAAACCACCCAGGCTGGCGTCCCCTCCTCCCGGCAAATATGTTTTTACATTATCCAGTGTAAGGCTGTGCCCTGCAAGAAAAATCTCACGATGCGGCACAGAATTCATACTATTGGTAGAGATAAAACCAATCTGGATATCCCGGATCACAACACCGTCTCCCATGATCTGGATTGGTCCGCTGAACGTAATACTTCCTGTATTATTTCCAGTAATCACTGTCCCGTCTGGTATCTCAACAGGCATCATCTGTCCGCTCGCTTCTGCCTGACCTCTGACGGAAAAACTTCCAGTTACAACAATATTCTTCTGCTTTTGTGCAAGTGCCGACAGAAACTCATTCTCATTCGACACTGTAACTGCTGTCTCAGCCGCCGCAGCCACATTCCACAGCAAATGATTTTGGGTTACTCTCTCTGCTCCCCCAGACGGTATGCCACAGATCAGCAGGCCCGCAGCCATAACTCCACAACAGAAACGTATCGTCCTTTTTTTCATATACTCATTTTCCCTTCTTTTGTACATAAAAAGACCCAATATATATCCTTGTTTTGAATATCCACTGATGTCCTTACAAAAAATATATCTGAGTCTCATTTCAATTCGCCAAAATATGGTTTATCATATCTTATTTTTATGATCGTGTCAATACATTTTATATTTTATTTATACTTTTATCTTCCACAGGCACGTCCGGGACAGCCCGCACAGCCTCCTGCAGAATCCGCCACGCTGACACTGCTCTCATAGATCGTTGTCAGTGCACAGATTGCCTGCGCAGAGATTCCCTGTTCCGTTCCGGTAAATCCCAGTCCCTCTTCTGTGGTCGCTTTCACATTGATCTGATCTTCTGATATTTTAAGTGCTGCTGCAATATTCTTCTCCATCTGTTCGATATGTGGACGCATCTTTGGTTTCTGTGCGATGATCGTCGCATCGATATTTTCCACAATATAACCTTTTTCGGCGATCAGTCCCGCCACATGTTCCAACAGTTTCATGCTTGAAATCCCTTTATATTTCGGATCCGTATCCGGAAAATGCTTTCCGATATCTCCAAGTGCTGCTGCCCCAAGCAGTGCATCCATGACCGCATGCAGCAAAACATCTGCATCCGAATGTCCCAAAAGCCCCAGCGTATGTGGAATCTTTACACCTCCAAGGATCAAATCCCTTCCTTCTACTAATTTATGGACATCATATCCCATTCCTACTCGCATTCTTTTTCTCCTTCTATGACGGTTAAACTGTTTTCATTATAGCATACCCATTTTGTAGTTTCTATTACTTTCCATCAACCTTTTTGCACGACTCCATGTACCTCTTTATATTCCTTCGGCGACACCCCGAACTCCTTTTTAAACGCCCGGTAAAAACTGGAGTAATCCTTAAACCCGAACATTGTGAAAACATCGGTAATACTCGTCTCACCCAGGATTGC